>OHAF01001192.1_pt1 | contig 24764 bp, 20 predicted proteins | sample 1577041 | NCBI WGS metagenome assembly OHAF01 (sample SAMEA3541495, study PRJEB24748) | human gut metagenome | biome: human gut; feature: human-associated habitat; material: faeces | place: China | collected 2012
GCGCCCTTCTGGCGCTGGGGGCTCTTTCGGTTTTCTTCGCCGCAAAACCCTGATTGATTATTCATACTGGGACCAGTCGGGGGTCTCCCGCAGCTGGATCCAGGTCTCATAGATGCCTGTGGTGCGTTCATAGTCGTGGCTGTTGGTGGCCTCCTGGATGGCCAGGTAGTACCACTGGCTGGGGTCCTGGTTGTCCGGCCAGGTAACCATGTCCTTCAGCAGATCCTCCGGGCTCTGGGGATTGCGCTGGAGGACGCGGTTGATCATGGTCACCGCCTCAGCCCGGGTGATGGCCTTGTCCGGCCGGAAGGTGTTGTCCTCATAGCCCATAATCCAGCCCAGGGACACCGCCCGTTCCACTTCCTCCTTGGCCCAGTGGCCCACCAGATCGGGGAAGGTGGCGCCGCCCGCGTTTTCCCCGGTGTCAAACCGGGCACAGATGGCCGCGAATTCCGCCCGGGTGATAGGGGCATTGGGGACGAAGGTATCCGGGGTCCGGCCCTTCAAGATGCCCAGCTCCGCCATGGTGGAGATGGCCGTGTTGTACCAGTCACCGGCGCCAACGTCAGCAAAGGCGCTGTCAGTGGTCAGGTTCTCCTGGCGCACCTGGTCCTGGAGCAGCCGGAAGAAGATGGTGGCCACTTCGGCCCGGCTGATGTTCCCGCCGGGGCGCACTGTGCCGTCCTCATAGCCCACCACATAAGCGTAGTGGTCCTCTCCATTGAGCATGCCGGGGACATCCGTCTCTTCCCAACCGGCGTAGACGGTTTTGTTCGAGGTCATCTTGATCTCCGTGATGGCCTGGGTCAGTTCCTTATCGGCATACCAGCCGGTGAAGGTATACCCCTCCCGGGTGGGCACCTTGTCCAGTTGGACCACGGTGTTGCGCCGGTACCGCTCGCTGTCGTACTGGGTGCCGCCGTTGGAGTCGTAGGTCAGGGTATAATACGTGGGCCGGCTGGGGCCGCTGCCGCCGGTGTCTTTCTCATAGACCAGGGCAAAGGGAGAGAATGCCTCCGTCTCAAATTTGATATACTGCTGATTTCCAATGGATATTGGCTTCAGATTTTCATACAGCTCTGGCGGATTCGCTTGTAAAAGCCCATCAATCTCCTCCGTCGTCCCGTAGTTTCGATCCAGGGCATCAAAGTGCACAATATAGAAAGGTTCCGCCGTGTCGGCATCCGCCGGCACCGGCCAGTAAAGGGTCATTTTCTGCCCTTCCCCCATGGTGACCACGGCGTTGCCGTTGCTGGTGTCCACCAGGTCCAGGTACTGAACGGCAAACAGGTACGCTCCGGCTGGAATGTCCTCCATGCCGGCAATATAGTCGGTCAGTACCTGGGTGTCCAGCACATCATCGACCAGCAGTTTAACATTCTCTTTGTCTGTAATCTCTACTTGACTGTCGTTGACATAGTAGGTGACATCCGCCGGTGCCATCGCGGTCACCTCGTTGCCGTAGACCTCTGACTCCTCAGATACAATCTCTGTGGAAGCAGGCTCCTCCGTGGTACCCCGGACGGTAAGGGTGCCAGTCTTTAACTGAATGGGATAAGAGCAAGCCTCCATCCCCTCTATTCCCGAGAAGTTAGCCTGAACATGCCCCTGATCCAGCTGATTGAGATACAGTGCCATGGTATACTCTGTATTCAGGCAGTCTTCGTCAAACACAAATTCATCGCTGACAACTTCTTGCCCCTCATCATTGGTAAAAGTAAGACGCACGGGGTCCTGGCTTTCTGCGGGAACCATGCGGTAGACATAGCGGGCAATGCCGTCCACCGGGTCCAATGTACTGGAACCATCGGGAGTATACGGCTGTATCGACCATGTTCTTGTTGTCCCCTGACCATCGTTATAAGTAAACGTCAAATACTTCGAAAGGTCCACTGCATTTGCTTTTCCTTCCAGCGCCGCATTGATCTCGTCCGGCACGGTAAACAGGAAGCCAGGTTCCGGCAGACCCTCACTGTTGGTGGTTTCCCCACTGTCTATATCACCTACCACGCTCTCATAACCGTCTCCGCCCATATAAACTGTAATATCCGCTGGCTGGATGATCACCGGCTCCGTTTTGTCAACAAACCATTCATTCTGGATTCCTCCCCCAGAAGCTGTACGGCTATCGGTAAAATAGCCTTCTGCTTTCCCAGTTTCAGAAACCGCAAAGGGCGTTTGTCCTGAATATTCGGACATGCTCCGAAGAAACACGTCTCCTTTTACATAGGCCGCATCTTTCGCCCCATTGTCTTCTGTGGACACATACGTTGCACCTTCCGACACAGCAACGGTCCCCGTTACAATGAAATACACGGTATCACGCTCTGCACTCACCGGCTTGGGCATTTTCAATGTCCCTGCCGTGGTAAACGCCCCTGTGATCTCATTGGTTTGCAACAGGTCGAGGGTGCCGCCCTTTGCAATGGTAACAGTCCCCACATTGTTAAACAGGGTTTTGGGGGTCTGATGCTCCCGCAGGCATCCTCCATCCTGGACGACAATCTCAGAAAAACCGACAATCCCAGTGGATGTGTAGTCTCCCTTGACAATGACTTTGGTCTCAGGAACCGTATTTTCGGTATTCCCAATTTCATAATTGTACAGATATTGTGTCTGTTCTGCATTTCCGCGCACTGCACCGTGCAGTTGGTCCGTGTCGTCCAGTGTGACCGTTACCGATTTACCTTCGGCAATTTGTCCGTCTTCGCCCAGCGTGTATACATCGGCACGGCTGCCGTTGAGCGTGATGGAAACGTCGCCGCCGATCTTCGCTTTTTCCTCGGCATCTTTTCCTTTTCCTGTTGCAAAAATATCTGGACACGAAGTGATGGGGCCACCGGTTAATGTAATTTCTACTGCACCGCTTACATTGCCTTCCTCACCGCCGCCATGAATATCTCCGATTACTTCTTTGCTATCCAATATGTTTATGCTCACATTTCCGTTTACATTAGCCTCGTTACCGCCACCCCAAACAGTATCTGAAGCGATCGTGCTGTCTTTCATTTGAATGGTAACATTTCCTTCCACTGTTGCTCCATCATAACCTCCGCCATAGAGAGCCGCAGCATTGTTGGTCATGTCAATATTTTGGGCAATAATCGCAACTTCGCCCACTGGAGCTGTCTCTCCACATCCACCGCCATAAATCGGGCGGCCAAACCCGTTATTCAATGCAGAGAGATCTATTGATACTTTCCCCGTTACTGCTGCGCTCTTTTTGTTGGGATATCCAACCTCTCCTCCACCGTATATGGCATTATCTGTTACAGAGTTAGCAAATTTTAAGTTAACATTTCCCGTAACAGTGGCATCTTTGTCTTTTGCATATCCGCCGCCGCGGACATGTTGTACTTTACCGCAGTTTTGGATGGTCAGGTTAACATCTCCAGTGACCGTTCCATTATAGCCTCCGCCATAGACTCTGGTTACCGGAACAGAAGCATTGATGGTGACGGATGTCCCTGTGGTAATGTCTTCATTAAGGCCACCACCTATAATATAACAACCGGATGCCTCCTCCTGGCGCTCAGTATCGGGATTATATTCTGCATTCGCATTGTAGAGTATCTCAACCTTCTCCCCTATCATCAGCGGATTTCCGTTGGCTACAATAACATAATTGCCAATGTATGGACTGGATGAGGTTATACCTTCCTCCTCATAATACACATCAAAGCTCACTCCATCAATCGAAAGCGGGCCGCTCAAATTGATATTTGGTGTACCCTCAGATATCGCATGATAATGGAATTTCAGAACTGCGTCCTCGTCCTTCCCTACCAACTCGGTCTCTACCGTGGGGCTTGTCCATGTATCAACACTGACAATCCCAACAACCACAATTTGAACAGGTCCTCCTTTGTCGTTTGCTATCTCTGTTGCATGATCCAGCGTTGTTGCGTTTTCCTCACTGGTTCCGTCCTTATCATTACTTCCTGATTCTGAGACATAAAGTACGCTTGGCTCTGCACTTCCCAGCGGTTTTCCTACCGCCAAAGCATACGGCGCCAGAGACAGCACAAAGCACAGTGCCAACAGCGCCGCGGTCCATCGCTTCTTCATCTTCGTTTCCTCCTTTGTCTTCCCGGCAAATCTTCCTTTCTCCCGGGGCTGTCAAAAGGTGTACCTTTTGATAGCATGCAAAATACAAAGGAAATGACAGGTCTTTTTAGGCGAATATTCCGAATTTTCCAACAAAATTCTTGCATCTTTCGATGTTTTATTGTAAACTATTGCATATAAAAACAGCTATCAAAAGGTACACCTTTTGATAGCTGCTGTCCTTTCCAGCATAAAAAAAGAAGCCGCTTCTGGTAGCTACTCATAAAACAGTATCAACCAACAAATTGAAATAGGGTAGCTGCCATACAGGGTGCAGAAAAGAGCGAGTAAGAAATGAAGCGTTTCTTGCCCGCTTTTTTCATGCTCCTTGTTACGCAATAGGGGTTGAAAAAGCCTTGATATAAGCGGCTTTGCGGGTGCGTTTTCCGCGTGGCAAGGGTTTTATACCTTTTTTCTCAAAAACGCCTTTCTACTGCGTAACAAATCTGTGGTAATTATCTGAGGAAGCATAGACCACATATCTCGGTTTTCCCGTTGTTGGATTATCCAATATTGGATTTTCCGACATCGGAAAATCCAACGCAATTAAATAAAGATATACTAACTAAAGAAAAACCAAATACAGATTTAATCAAATACCTATTCCTATCCTTTCCTTTCCCTAATCCCTCTCCTTTGGGGCAAGGTATAGCGGCAGAGCCGCCGGAACGGAAAAGAATGGAACAGAAGCGACAATACAAAATATCGTTTGCCATGTTACGCAGTAGAACGCCATTTTTAAGGGTGGGAGTATAAAACCTTTACCCTTGCCCCTATCGTCGCTGTAACGCGCTTAAATCAAGCGAGAAACGCACCCTATCGCATAACATTCCATACTGGATTGAGAGCGCAAGCGGTCTATCCGATTGCGCTCTCTTGGTTGCCCAACAGCAAAGACGGAAACAGTCGTCAAGGACGCTTGCGCAAAGTTTATCCTTGACGACTGTTTTTGACTTTGCTATCTGTTACCTGTCAAATCGGAATTGCAGGATAGCTTTGATAAGCTGTGCTTTTAAGCGGTCTTGAATATCGTCGTTGATATGTCCACGATAGGTAGACAAATATTTTATACGCCCCTCGTAGTGCCGCAATACTGCGGCTATCGCTTCCGGCTCTCCGGCAACAGCTTTTTCAATGGTTTCAAAGGGTATCAGCTTCTTATTCCTCATGTTTCGTTTTCTCCAATTCTTTTCTTAACTGTTTCAATGCCGCCAACTTCCAATAGTTTACTGTGCTTCTGCTCCGTCCGTACTCATTCCCGATTTTTCTTTCGCTGTAACCAAGGAAGAAATTCATCAGCAGAACAGTACGCCTTTGTTCTGACAGATTAGCTAATGCGTCGGCTAACCGTCTACTTGTAACGACAACTTCTTTTCCTTGCACGACAAAAACAGTCGGCTTCTCATAAACATACTGCTCAAAGTAGTTGTCGGTTGCAAATGGTTCAAAAGACGTTTCTGACATCAGATAGTCAAGCGACACTTCATGCTTCTGTTTTCGTCCCAAATCGCGGTACGCGTTGATTGCCGCGTTACGGAGAACGACTTTACAGAACGCGGCAAAGGCATATTCGATATGCTCCATAAATTGTTCGGAATACCTCATTTTCTCATCACCCCCTTTCTTTCCAGTAGGGGGCTATTACAACAAACGCCCATGCAGGCGTAAAACCGCATGGGCGTTTGGTAATATGAGTTATTTAAGCAATTATGATGATTTGTGTATTCATCTCTATGGTTGCAAAAGACCGTTGCATGGAATAGGCTTTTTTTAATAATGGAATAGAATTAAAAATGTGAAAAAGAAACATGGCAATATCTCCCGACACCGCCATGTCTATAAAAATAATTGTGTATTTGCCGCTATTCCATTTTATATACAGGAAATGGCGGTTTGTTTTCCTATCACAAAACAGAAAGAGCCAATAATCATAAGATTTATTTCTTGTGATTATCGGCTCTGCGTCAATGCGTCTGGCTCTGTGATAACTGAAATATTCAAATTTTTTACATTGATAAGATTTTCCTGCTTGCACTTCGGACAGTATAGGGGAAAATTCTTTATTTCTGTATCTTCCCGTATCCTTAATCGGGTTTTATTATTGCATACAGGACATAAAATCCATTTTTCTTGTTGCAATGCACCACCTCATTTCTAATCAAACTACCTTTAATGATAATCAGAAACAGAGTGCTGAAAAATCACTTGTTCCCCCAAAATGGTAATTGCTTTCTTGCTACATTGATTTACACACCGATAGCATAACGTACACCGTCCGTCTGCTATCATCTTATCTTCTGATAATGACAAATTGTTCATAGGACACACCACTGCACATTTCCCGCACTTTATACAAGCGTTGGTATCTATCTGTATTTTGTCTGAATATTCTTGTGTTTTACGGTAAAACCAAAGCCGCTGTCCCAAAAGCCCTGCAATATGGCATAAAAATCCCAAACCGTCTTTAGTTGGAGTACCATTTTTCAAATTGTACACCGCTGATTTTATGCGTTCTTCCGCTTGTATGACAATTTGCTTATTTTGAGCCGGAGTACGCTTTAAGGCTTTTACATCACAAATACAATCCGGCATTTTCAAATGAAGTCCACCCCATACCTGTGCGCCGTATCTCTCGAACAATCTTGCAGATACGCCTGCACCATCGCCGCTAAACAGTCCCATTGTTGCAATAATGAAAATACGTTTTCCTTTCCATACATCAGAATTTTCGCAGATAAAATCCCGTACAATTTTAGGTAAGTTACTGTAATAGATTGGATAAGCAAAAATGATGTCTTTATGATATGTAACTTTTTCCATTGTACCTGTATCTTCTAACGGGGTTATGTCAATGTTCCTGTCATATAGAGCAACAAACTTTTCTAAACAATATTTTGTATTTCCTGTTCCGCTAAAATAAATCCCAATCATATTTTTTCTCCCGTATTATCTAAAAAGGAAAGTTGAAAAACGTCCATAAAATCAATGACTTTCTCTCTCCAGTCATTATCATAATTTACATTATTCATGGTGGCTAATGAAGTAATACCATGTATAAAAGCCCAAATGGTTATGATAATATCATTTTGCTTTCCTTCTGAATAGTGCGTCTGCTCTAATAATTCACTTACAACATTTTTATATATGATATAAGGTTTATAGTTTTGGTCATCTGGTATTGATAATGATAAGTCAATTTTTATATTGGATTGAGAATATAAAAATTGAAAATAAGCAGGGTTGTCTACAAAGAAAGATACATAGGCTATTCCCATATCTTTTAATATTTCTGCAACATTATTATTCTTTTGAACTGTACTTTCTAATTGTTTAGAAAATCTATCTGTGATAAATAATTGCATTGCTTCAAGAAGTTCCTCTTTATTTTGAAAATGGCTATAAGGGGCAGCATGGCTGACACCACACGCCGCAGCTACCTTTCTCAAAGAAAAAGCATTTACTCCCTCTGTATTTACAATCTGAATACCTGTTTCAATCAATGCGTTTCGCAAGTCCTTGTGATGATAAGTCTGTCGTTGCTGTTCCATGCTAATTCCTCCAATCTTTACACTGTCTATATTATAAGGTTTAAACTTTACGGTGTCAAGTTTGAGGGGGATTTTAAGTTGTGATACTTGAAATTATTTTTCCATAAACGGTTATTTATTTGGCATTTCAAAAACTTTTCCGTAATAAGAGATAAGAAAAACTTTTTGAAAAATTTTCGCTTAAACTTTGGCACAATCGCCTTGCGCGGTGTAGTAGGTAGTGAAAGGAATTTCAGAGGGTTTGGGATACTTCCCAACAAGCAAAATGCGGTGCCTTTTACGGAAAGGGTACCCTTTTCCTATGCTTGCTACGAAACTTATCACATTACAAATCAAAGAAAGGACGGAAAGGAATGGAACGGAAACACAAAATCAAGGACGGGCATATCGTAGTAGAAAATCCGCTGTTTCAAGAGTTGCCTACGCATGAGGTAACGATAAAATCCGGCAGGACGCTCTATCGGTTTACGGGGAGTTATGACGGAGAAAGGAGCCTGCCCCACAAGGTTTTACGCCTCATGGAGCAGGAAAAGGACAAAAAAGATGTTGATTAAAAATACAGGAGCCGATACAATAAAGACAAGCAATCCTGTATTGGCAGACTGCCCGCCGACGAAAGGAGCAGAAACTATGTTAAGGCAGTCTGACAAAATTACCGCCCTCTATTGCCGCTTATCGCGCGACGACGAATTACAGGGCGACAGCAACAGCATTGTTAATCAAAAGGCAATTTTAAGTAAATACGCAAAAGAAAATCATTTCTCAAATATTTCGTTTTTCGTGGACGACGGGTATTCTGGAACAAATTTCAACCGTCCGAGTTGGAGCGAACTTTTGGAACGGATTGAAAACGGAGAAGTGGCGACGCTGATTGTCAAAGATATGTCGCGGCTCGGACGTGATTATCTGAAAGTGGGATTTTATACCGAAGTTCTGTTCGTTGAAAAGAGAGTGCGATTTATAGCTATCAACAATGGCATAGACAGCGCAAACCAACAGGACAGCGACTTTACCCCCTTTTTGAACATCATCAACGAGTGGTATGCAAAGGACACAAGCAAGAAAATCCGCGCTGTGATGAAGTCAAAAGGAGAAGCGGGCGAACATCTCTGCACAAATCCGCCATATGGTTACATGAAAGACCCGGATAACAGAAAACATTGGATTGTGGACGGAGAAGCCGCCGAAGTAGTCAAGCGGATATTCGCCCTTTGTTTGGACGGTTACGGACCGTCGCAGATTGCTCGTATTCTGAAAGAGGATAAAGTCATAACGCCGACAATCCATTTTCAGCAGACAGGCAGGGCAACGAGGAACACGCCGCCGGACAAGCCCTATAACTGGACGGGCGATACCATAGCTGATATTTTGGAGCGTCCAGAATATCAAGGGCATACGGTAAACTTCAAAACCTATAAGCAGTCCTACAAGAACAAAAAAACCTGTTACAATCCAGAGGAAAAATGGCTTGTGTTTGAGAACACCCACGAAGCAATCATTGACGCTGACACATGGGCGCGGGTACAGGAATTACGCAAGAACAAACGCCGCCCGACAAGGACAGGTAAGACGAATATGTTTTCCGGCATTGTGCGCTGTGCCGACTGCGGCGAAAAGCTGTATTACTGCACAAGCAAGAACTTTGAAGCGCGGCAAGACCATTTCGTTTGTTCCACTTCAAGGCTCAAAGGAAAAGAAATTTGCTCAACACATTTTATCCGCGCGGTCGTACTGGAACAGGACGTGCTTGCTCACATGAGATTGACGATTGCCTGTGTCGCTAACCATGAAGAACAATTCCGTAAAGCGATGGGCGCAAAGCAGAAAGCCGAAGCGAAAAAGGAATTGGCGGCGAAGCGGCGGCAACTGACGCAAGGAGAACGACGGATAGAAGAACTTGACCGATTATTCAAGCGTATTTATGAGGATAACGCCAACGGGAAATTATCTGACAGCAGATTTCAAATGCTCTCCGATGATTACGAACAGGAGCAGGAAGAACTGCGGAAAAAGCTGTTGCGATTGAACGAAGAAATTACCAAACAGGAAGAACAATCCGAGAACATTGACAGGTTCATCAGCAAAGTACGGAAATATCTTGACTTGGACGAGTTGACGCCCGCTGTACTGAATGACATGGTAAAGGCGGTGTATGTTCACGCGCCAGATAAGTCAAAGGGGCATAGGGAACAGCAGATTGACATTTCCTATGACCTTGTGGGAATACTCCCCGCGTCTTTACTGAATGACCTGCAAAACGGAGAAACGGCATAGCCCACAAGCTACGCCGTTTCCCAAAAACATTTCTAATACTGTCTTATGAGTGCCGCTCTTCCGCGGCTTCTTTTTTGTTCCAATCCTTAGTAATTCTCTGCCTTCACCTCAAAGAACGCCTGGGGATGGCTGCACACAGGACATACGTCAGGCGCTTTGTCGCCATACTCCAGATGACCGCAGTTGCGGCAGTACCAGACCTTCACGGAGGACTTCTTGAAGACCTCGTCGTTCTCCAAGTTCTCCACCAGCTTCAGGTAACGTTCATAGTGGGACTTCTCAATCTCACCCACAGCGGCGAACATATCCGCGATGCGGTGGAAGCCCTCCTCCCGGGCCTCCTCGGCCATGCGCTTGTACATGGAGGTCCACTCCTCATGCTCGCCCTCGGCGGCGGCCATCAGGTTCTCCGCGGTGGTGCCGATGCCGCCCAGTTCCTTGAACCAGAGCTTGGCGTGCTCCTTCTCATTGCCGGCGGTCTCCTCGAAGAATGCGGCGATCTGCTCAAAGCCGTCCTTCCGGGCCTGGCTGGCATAATAAGTATACTTGTTCCGGGCCTGGCTCTCGCCGGCAAATGCCTCCCACAGGTTGGCTTCGGTCTTGCTGCCTTTCAGTTCCATAATAAAGCTCCTTTCAAAAAATGAATGTGAATCTATGTTTGATGACTTCTACTCGTTCGGAACAGGAGGAATCCTGTGTCTTTAGGATACTCGATTCCGAGCGTCTATACAGTGACTTTAACACATTCTGTCAAAAAAGATAAGTGGTAATTTTGGTTTTTTTATGATTTATTAAAAATTTTATTTTGGCACATACTACTCCCACGGCCTTGCGCCGTAATTTTACGAAATGAAGCAACGGAGGGAAGGTATGGTTCGCAAACTGATGACCGCCGCTCTCATCCTCACCCTCGGCCTGGCGCTCACCGCCTGCGGCAATGAAACCGCCGGCACGGCGGCCAACCGCTGGACTGGCACCAACGCCGCTTCCCAGGAGTGGGCCATCCAGCGGCAGAGCGACGCCAGAGGTCCCCTGGAGGACCGGGGCAACGGGGCTTACCACGCGGACGAGACCGGCCGTGTGGACGGCTACCACACTGACAGCGCCGACGGCACCCGGGGCAGCGCCAAAGAGGACATGAAGGACGCCGGGAAGAACCTGGGCAACGCCGCCAAAGACGCGGCCAAAGGGGCCGGCAACGCAGTAAAGGACGCCGCCAAGGGCGCCGGCGATGCCGCCAAGGACGTGGGCGAAGCGGCCAAAGACGCGGCGCGGGGCGTAGGAGACGCAGCGGAGGACACCCTGGATGGCATGACCAACGCCGCCAAGGACACCGCAAAAAGCGCCAAAGACGCCTCCAAATAACCCCGTGGAAAAAACAGAGGTGGCTGGGCCACCTCTGTTTTTTTATCCGCCGATCAAAAAGTCCAGCACGTTCCAGCCTGTGGAGGTCTGGTTCCGATAAATCTCCGTATAGCCGCAGTTGGTGCAGCTGATGGTGATAAATTTTTTATTTTGCACGTCAAAAATTTTGGCAAAATTTCCGCCGGTGGCCTGAAACTGATCGGTCTCATAGCTGGTATTGCCACATTTGGGGCACTGATACATCTGTTGTTCCATGTGGGCTTCCCCCTTTCTGTTTTTCTTATTTTACCCCAAGGACTTCCCCTGCGCAAGGGCTTGCAGTCAGATCATTTCCTATGCTATACTAAAAGAATCGAAATTGTGTGTTTTTCCTGTTTTTTGGCTTTTCAAAGGGGGGAGCTCGTATGGAATTCATTATCATCTCCGGCTTATCCGGGGCGGGCAAAAGCTCCGCCGCCGCCTTTTTGGAGGACTTGGGCTTTTACTGAGTGGACAATATGCCTGTGGCCCTCATCACCAACTTCGCCGGCCTGTGCATGGCCGGGGCGGGCACCGGCAAATACGGCCGGGTGGCCCTGGTCACCGACATCCGCGGGGGCCAGACCTTTGACGAGCTCTTTCAGGCCCTGGACGGCCTGCAGGAGATGCACCTGGACTATCAGCTTCTCTTCATCGAGGCCGCCGACGAGGACATTGTCCGCCGGTACAAGGAGACCCGCCACACCCACCCCCTCACCCGCCAGGGCTACTCCCTGCCGGAGGCGGTGAAGCTGGAGCGCCTGGCGCTGGAGCCCGTCCGGCGGCGGGCCAGCCACATTCTCAACTCCACCGGGCTCAACCTGTCCAAATTCCGGGGGGAGCTGCTCCGCCTGTTCGGCATGGGGGCGCTGGAGGAGAGCATGACGGTCTCCGTCACCTCCTTCGGCTTCAAGTACGGCATTCCCATCGACGCCGACTTGGTCTTCGATGTGCGTTTCCTGCCCAACCCCTATTATATTGCCGAGCTGAAGGAATGCACTGGGCTGGAAGAGGCGGTGCGGGCCTTCCTCTTTGGCTACCGGCAGACCACGGAGTTTATGCGGCATCTGGAAGAGCTCTTCGCTTTCCTGCTGCCCCAGTACGTGGAGGAGGGGAAGTCCTCCCTGGTCATCGCCGTGGGCTGCACCGGGGGACACCACCGCTCGGTGGCCGTTGCCCACGCCTTGACGGAGTTCATCCGGCAGAAGGGATATCGGGTGGAGGAAACCCACCGGGACATCAGCCGATAGGACCCTTTGGTTCCGCTGTGCGCGCCCCTTTGGGGCGTCTGTTTGGGAGGTGGTCGTTTATGTCTTTTGCGGGAGAGGTGAAAGCGGAGCTGTGCCGGGGAAAGCTGGGCCGGAAGTGCTGCGCCCAGGCGGAGGCCTGCGGGGTGCTGCTGTACTGCAACCGGTTTTCCCTGTCCGAGGTGAAGATCGTCACAGAGTCCCCGGCCTTTGCCCAGCGGCTGCCTGGGCTGTTCCGAAAGGCTTTCGGGGTGGAGTTTGATGAAAAAGGGGACCCGGACACCCCCGGGAAGCGGATTTTCACCATTTCCGCCCCGGAGAAGCTGGCCCTGCTGTGGGAGCTGTGCGCCTTTGACCCCAGCGGCCCGGCCCACCATATCAACTTCGGCATGCTGGAGGAAACCCACTGCCGGCTGGCCTTCCTGCGGGGAGCCTTTCTGGCCGGCGGCTCCGTGACCGATCCCCAGAAGGGGTATCACCTGGAGCTGGCCACCACCCACCTCCGGGTGAGCCGGGAGCTGGACACCCTGCTGCTGGAGCTGGGCTACGCCCCCAAGGAGACCACCCGGAAGGCCAACTATATCACCTATTTTAAGCAGAGCGAGGCCATTGAGGACCTCCTCACCGCCATTGGGGCCCCGGTGTCCGCCATGGAGCTGATGAACGCCAAGGCGGAAAAGCTCCTGCGCAACGGGGTCAACCGCCGGGTCAACTGTGAGGCCGCCAATGTGGACAAGACCGTGGACGCCGCCCTGGAGCAGCGCCGGGCCATCCAGATTCTGCGGGACCGGGGGGCCCTGGAGACCCTCTCCCCCAAGCTTCGGGAGGCCGCCCAGCTTCGGGAGGCCCACCCTGAGCTCTCCCTGGCCCAGCTGGCCGCCCTGTGCGAGCCCCCTGTGACCAAGTCCTCTCTGAGCCACCGGCTGCGGAAGCTCATCCAGCTCAGCGCCCAGGACACCGCCCCCTGAGCCCCCTGTGACAGGTCTCGGAGTCCGTCTGTCTGTTTTTTCATGTTCTATCCTGACAAGAGAAAGAAAAGGAGTCTATCTTCTATGAACCGTTACGAACAAGCTGTCGCATATCATCACAAAGGATTTAACTGCTGCCAGTCTGTGCTGGCCGCCTATTCCGATCTCACCGGCCTGTCCCAGCAGGCCAGCTTCGACATGGGGGGCGGGTTTGGCGCCGGCGCCCAGACCGGGGAGCTGTGCGGGGCCATCACCGGCGCCATTCTCACCCTTGGCATGCTCACCCCGGTGGACCCCCAGGACCCTGTGGGCAGCAAGCGCCGCACCGGCGCCCTGGCCAAGGAATTCCAGAAGCGCTTCCAGGAGAAGTTCGGGGACCTGCGATGCAAGCCCCTGCTGAAGGCCGGGATCCAGGCCACCGACGCCACCCCCGTGGCCCGGGATATGGCCCTCACCAACCGCTGCGACGTGCTCATCATCACCGCCATGGAGATCGTGGAGGAGATGCGAGGGGAGAATGCTTAAACCCAGGGAGGGATTGCCGTGTCTTTTGTCCATCTGCATGTTCACTCGGAATACAGCCTGTTAGACGGCGCCTGCCGGATTGACGGCCTGGTGGCCCGGGCCAAGGCCCTGGGGCAGACCGCCGTGGCCGTCACCGACCACGGGGTCATGTACGGGGCGGTGGATTTTTACCGGGCAGCCAAGCAGGAGGGCATCAAGCCCATCATCGGCTGCGAGGTCTATGTGGCCCCCCGGACCCGCTTCGACCGGGTCCATGAGGTGGACGACCGCCCCTATCACCTGGTCCTCTTGTGCCGGAACGAGCAGGGGTACCGGAACCTCTCCGCCCTGGTCAGCCGGAGCTTCACGGAGGGTTTTTACGGCAAGCCCCGGGTGGACTGGGAGCTGCTCACCCGGTACCACGAGGGGATCATCGCCCTGTCCGCCTGCCTGGCCGGTCAGCTCCCCCGGCTGCTGCTGGCCGGGGACTACGCCGGGGCCAAGGCCCACGCCCTGGCCATGCGGGACCTGTTTGGCCCGGACAACTACTATCTGGAACTGCAGGACCACGGCATCCCCCAGCAAAAGCAGGTCCTCCAGGGCCTGGTCGCCCTCCACCAGGAGACGGGCATCCCCCTGGTGGCCACCAACGACGCCCACTACCTCACCCGGCAGGACGCCGCCATCCAGGACGTCCTCATGTGCATCCAGATGGGCAAGACGGTGGAGGACCCCAACCGGATGCGGTTTGAAACCCAGGAGTTTTACCTGAAATCCGAGCAGGAGATGGCCGCCCTCTTTCCCGACTGGCCCGAGGCCCTGGAAAACACCGCCAAAATCGCGGCGGATTGCAACGTGGACTTTCAGTTCGGGGTCTATCACCTGCCAGAATTCAAGCTTCCCCCGGGCTACACCGACGGGGACGCCTACTTTGAGACCCTCTGCCGCCAGGGCTTTGCCCGGCGCTATCCCCAGGGCAGCGAGGAATATGAAAAACAGCTGGCCTACGAGATGGACATGATCCGGCAGATGGGCTTTGTGGAGTATTTCCTCATTGTCTCCGACTTCATCGGCTACGCCAAGTCCCACGACATTCCCGTGGGGCCGGGCCGGGGCTCCGCCGCCGGGTCCATGGTGGCCTACTGCCTGGACATCACCGACGTGGACCCCATGAAGTACTCCCTGTACTTTGAGCGGTTCCTGAACCCGGAACGGGTCTCCATGCCCGACATCGACGTGGACTTCTGCTACCGCCGCCGGGGCGAGGTCATCGACTATGTCAACCAAAAATACGGGGCCGACCACGTGGCTCAAATCGTCACCTTCGGCACCATGGCCGCCAAGGGGGCCATCCGGGACGTGGGCCGGGCCCTGAACGTCCCCTACGCCGAGGTGGACGCCATCGCCAAGCAAGTGCCCAACTCCCTGCACATGACCCTGGCCTCCGCCCTGTCCCTGTCCAAGCCCCTGCGGGAGATGTACGAGAGTGACCCCACCGTACAAAAGATCATCGACACCGCCAAAGGCCTGGAGGGCATGCCCCGCCACGCCTCCACCCACGCCGCCGGGGTGGTCATCACCCGCAACCCGGTGGACACCTACGTTCCCCTGGCCAAAAACGACGAGGCCGTGGTTACCCAGTACACCATGACCACCCTGGAGGAGCTGGGCCTGCTGAAGATGGACTTCCTGGCCCTGCGCAACCTCACCGTCCTGGACGACGCGGTGCAGATGGTCCGCAGCCATACCCCCGACTTTGACCTGCACGCCATTCCCGACGACGACCCGGAGACCTTCCAAATGCTCTCCGACGGCCGGACCTGCGGCGTCTTCCAGATGGAATCGGCGGGGATGACCGGGGTGTGCGTGGGGCTGCGGCCCAAGGACATTGAGGACATCACCGCCATCATCGCCCTCTACCGGCCGGGCCCCATGGAATCCATCCCCCGGTTCATCTCCTCCAAGCACAACCCGGACAGCGTCTCCTATAAGCACCCCTCCCTGGTTCCCATTCTCTCCAACACCTACGGCTGCATCGTCTACCAGGAGCAGGTCATTGAAATCTTCCGCCGGCTGGCGGGGTACTCCCTGGGACAGGCCGACATGGTCCGCCGGGCCATGTCCAAAAAGAAGATGAAAGACATCCAGCGGGAGCGGGAGGCCTTCCTCCACGGGGACCCGGACCGGGGAATCACCGGCTGCACGGCAAACGGCATCCCCCAGGACGTGGCGGAGAGCATCTACGACGAGATCACCGATTTCGCCAACTACGCCTTCAACAAGGCCCACGCGGTCTGCTACGCCATTGTGGCCTACCAAACCGCCTGGTTTAAGTGCCATTACCCCCGGGAGTACATGGCCGCCCTGCTCACCTCGGTGCTGGACTCCCAGGGAAAGATCGCGGAATACATCGCCGAGTGCCGAAGCCTGGGCATCCGCCTGCTCCCCCCGGACATCAACCAGTCCGGTCCCGACTTCACTGTGGCCGGGCGGGACATCCGCTTTGGCCTGGCCGCCCTGAAGGGGGTGGGTCGGGGCTTCACCAACGCGGTTTTGGCCCGGCGCCAGGCAGATGGCCCGTTTACCTCCTTCCCGGATTTCTGCCAGCGGCTGCTGGACGAGGACCTGAACAAGCGGGTGCTGGAAAGCCTCATCCGGGCAGGGGCCTTTGACGCCATGGGCGTGCGGCGGTCCCAGCTGCTGGACGCCTATGAGCAGCTCATCGACAGCCTCACCCGGAACCGCCGGAAAAACCTGGAGGGACAGTTTGACCTCTTCTCCCTGGGGCAGGAAAAGCCGGAACCCGTGGAGCTGGTCCTCCGGGACCTGCCGGAGTTCTCCCAAGAGGAGCTGATGACCATGGAAAAGGAGGTCACCGGTCTCTACCTTTCCGGCCACCCCATGGACGCCTATCGGGATACGGTTCGGGCCCAGGGAGCGGTCCCCATCGCCTCGGTGCTGGAGGACTTCGCCCAGGAGGAGGGCCCCACCCAGTTCCAGGACGGCCAGCGCATCCTCCTGGCCGGGGTGGTGGCCGCGGCCAAGACCAAGACCACCAAGAACAACTCCCTCATGGCCTATGTGACCCTGGAGGACGACACCGGCTCCCTGGAGCTGCTGGTCTTCTCCCGGGTGCTGGAGGAGAGCGGCAGCTACCTCCAGGTCAACCTGCCCATCCTGACAGAGGGCAGAATCTCCGTCCGGGACGAGAAAGCCCCCCAGCTCATGTGTGACCGGGTCACCCCCCTCAGCCAGGTCCCGGAACCGGCCGGCGCTGCCGCTCCCCTCTCCGGGAAGCTCTATCTGCGCTTTGCCCGGAGCGACGATCCCCTGCTCACCCGGGTACGCAACCTCTTTGTCCTCTTCCCCGGCCAGCAGACCGCCGTGCTCTATCTGGCCGACTCCAAGCGCCGGCTGGGGGCCCGGTGCCTGCTCCACCCCGCCCTGCTCCAGGAGCTGAAAGAGCTGCTGGGGGAGGAAAATGTGGTGCTCCAATGACCCTCCGCCCTCTCCATAAGAAAGGCCTACCATCCCTATGAAACGAGTCCAGCAAAAAGTTCACAGCGCCTTTTCCCCCCGCCGGCAGCGCATGTTCCTCATTGCCGCCGGCATTGCCCTGCAGTTTGCCATCTATGTGGTGCTGCTGGTCCTCTTTTCCCAGTATTTCGTCTACTTCTACTGGATCTGCGTGCTGGTCAGCTTGGTGATGGCACTGTTCATCTCCACCTGGAAATCCAAGCTGGCCTATAAAATTGCCTGGATCATCCCCATCCTCCTGGTCCCCCTGATCGGCGGGGTCATGTTCATTATCTTGGGCGGCGCCCGCGACCCCCACTACCACCGGGAGGAGACCCGGCGGACCCTCAAGCGCCAGCTGCCCTCCCGGCTGTCCACCACGGACCTGATGCGGTATGGGCCCGACGCCATGCAGCAGGCCTGGTACCTGGGGCACGCCGCCCTGTGCCCGGCCTACACCAACACGGAGACCGCGTATTTTTCCTCCGGCGCGTCCTTTTTCCCCAACTTTCTGGAGGAGCTGGAACAGGCGAAAGACTATATCTTTCTGGAATACTTCATCATCGCCGAGGGGTCCATGTGGTCGGACGTCCTGGACATCCTCACCCGCAAAGCCGCCCAGGGCGTGGATGTCCGGGTGATCTACGATGGGGTAGGCTCCGCCGCCACCCTGCCCATCAACTACCCGGACCAGCTCCACGCCCGGGGCATCCTCTGCCGGGTGTTCCAGCCCCTGCTGCCGGTGCTCTCCATTCACCAGAACAACCGGGATCACCGGAAAATCTGCGTCATTGACGGGGTGACCGGCTTTGTCAGCGGCCTGAACATGGCCGACGAATACATTGACCGGAAGGAACGCTTCGGCTACTGGAAGGACAACGCCCTCCGCCTCCGGGGGGAGGCGGTGTGGAGCCTCACGGTCTTTTTCCTGACCATGTGGGACCACCAGAATCCCCGGTCCGACTTCCGGCTCTTCCGTCCCCGGACCTTGCCTCCCCTGAACACCACCGGCGGCATCGTGGTCCCCTATACCGACACCCCCAACCCCGCCGACACCGTCTGCGCCGACCTCCACCTGCAAATGATCACCAAGGCCAAGCGGTACCTCTACCTCACCACCCCCTACCTGGCCATTGACGAGACCATCACTTCCGCCCTGTGCACCGCCGCCCGGTCCGGGGTGGATGTGCGAATCATGACCCCCCATATCCCTGATAAGAAGGTGGTCTTCGCCGTGACCCAGTCCAACTACCCCGTGCTGTTGGAGGCGGGAGCCCGCATCTATGAATTTACCCCCGGTTTTATCCACAGCAAGACCGTGGTGGCAGATGATCTCTACGCCTCGGTGGGCAGCTGCAACCTGGACTACCGGAGTTTCTATCTCCAGTTTGAAAACGGCGTCTGGCTCTGCGGCGACCCCGCCGTCCTTTCGGTCCGGGACGACTTTCTCCAGACCCTGGAGGTCTGCCAGGAGATCACCCTGGCAGACTGCCGCACCCTTCCCCTGTTCCGCCGGCTGCTCCAATCCATTTACCGGCTGTTCGCGCCGCTGTTTTAATGGCACCATACAGAAACCGCCTGGCAGAGCATTGCTCTGTCAGGCGGTTTTTCTCTTTTTCCACTGGTTTTTGTCCAGGCTTTCTCCTGTGATCTCATCCCCGCACCCGCAGCCTCAAAGCTGTGAGGAAGCTGTCCCGGATGGTCTTGCCCAGGTTCATCTTGCTCTCTCCCTCCTTGCTGTCGTAGTACAGGGTAAAGGGGACCTCGGCAAAGGTACAGCCGCAGCGGTAGAGCTTGTAGAGCAGCTCCATCATGCAGGCAAAGCTCTTCTTCTCCACCAGCGCCTGTCCATAGCGCGCCACCCCTGCCTGGAGGGCGGGGCGGGTATACACCCGGTAGCCGCAGGTATAGTCCTTCACCCCAGGGACGTGGAGGACCAACGTTTAGTAGAGGCGAGCGCCGTCGCTGAAGAGCTTTCGGCTGGCCTGGAGCCCCTGGACCCGGGCCCCCGGCTGATACCGGGAGGCGATGACGCACTGTTTTTCCCGGGTAATTTTCGCCAGCATCCCGTGGATGAACCGGGGCTTATGGGTGTCGTCCCCGTCCATGAGGCACATCAGGTCCCCCGACTGGGACATCTGGAGGAAGTCCCCGATGGCGGTCTTTACCACACCCCCCAGGTTTTGGTTGACTGCGTGGGCAATGACCCGGACCCGCGCCTGCTCCTGCGCCAGCTGGCGGGCAATGGCCAGCGTGTCATCGGTGCTTCGGTCATCCACCGGGATCACTGTCAGCTGGTAGCCTGTCCGGGCCAGCGCCTCCGCCTCGGCCAGCCACTCCTCGGTCAGCCGCCGGAGGTTTCCCGCCTCGTTGTAGCAGGGCAGATAGACAAACAAGGTTGGCATCCTACGACCCCTTTCTCTTGCTCTCCAGCTTTTGGAAAGCATATTTCCGCACAAAATACATCAGGAAGAAGGGCCCCACAATGGATACCCCCTTACTCACCAAAAACGCCCAGCCCTTGGGCAGGAAGGGGGAGACCAGGTGTTCGGTCCACAGGATCAGCCCGTCGGCACACACCAGCCCCATCAGGAAGGTGGCAAAAAAGATGGCGAAGGAGGCCGCGTCATACCGGGTCTCAAACACCTGCCGGGCCGAGAGCACATAGCTGATGAGAAACCCGGCCACTACGCCCACTGTGTTGGCCACCACCAGGGACACCCCCGCCAAATGGTACAGGCACCAGACAATGGCCACATCAAACACGGTGGAGATGATAGAACAAAATAGATAACGAATGATTTTTTCAAAGCGGTGCCAGATCGCCTGCACCCAACGCATCATTGCCGACGCCTCACTCTCCCTGCAGATCATAGATCACGCAGTTGGTCCCGGTGGCCGCCACGGGGAACTGCTCCCGCAGATAGGTCCGGTAAGCCCCGTCCTCGTCATTGTAAACCCACCCCTGGACCACCACGAACCAGCGCACGCCGTGTTCGATAAAATAGGTGACCTCCGCCTCCGGCCCGGTGGGAATGTAGTCATAATAGGCGATGTTTGCCCGGTATCCCCGGCGGTTGGCGGCGTTCAGGTAGGACGGGTTGTTCACGCCGATGGCAACCCCCTCGTCGGGCTGGGTGTGCGCCTGGATAAACTGACCCACCTCCGCAATAATAGGGTCCGCCTGGGTTTGAGGCCACAGGGCCAGGTTTCCCTGCACCGTCGTCACCGCCACCGCCGCGCAGGCCACCGCCGCCAGGGGAAGGCGGAGGCGCGCCAAAGACTGGACCGCCACCGCAGAGAGGGCGCCGCACAGCGGCAGCAGGAACACCAGATAATAGGGGAAGCGAATCACTGCCACAATGGTGACACACTCCAGGGCAAAGGCCAGAGCCCACACCCCATAAAAGTGGAGCTTACGCCGCACGGCAAAAAACAGCCCCACACAGCCCAAAATCACCGCGCCCCAGCCGAAGCGGGAGGGGAGCGCCTCCCAGAAAAACTGCTGCCCCTCGGCGGTAAAGATGGAGAGAATCTCCTTGCTGAAAATGTGCTTGAGGCCAATGCCATCCACAAAGCGGAACACCGAGTGGTGGGAGGTATACAGGATCAGCGCCACCGGCGGCCCCAGGGTGAGCAGCCCGCAGCCGTAGAACACCGGAGAGCGCAGGCAGGCCAGGCCCCCCAGGGAAAAGAGCACATACAGAAACACCAGCCCCACAAAGGCCACCGGGGTCTTTTCCATAATGGCCACGGCGGTCATGGCTGAGGCCCCCCACAGGAAGGCCAGCCGCCTGGTCTGCTGGAAACGCCAGAGCAGCCACACCCCGCCACAGTAAAAAAACAGGGCGCAGGCCTCCGGCTGGATCACGTGGGCGGTCATCATCGACAGGGGCAAAAAAAGGTAGATCCCCAGCCCCACCAGTGCAGGCCACCGGCCGGAGATCCCTCGCATCAGCCGGTACAGGAACCAGGCCGAGCCCAAAAAGAACAGCATACACAGCAGCCGGGGCACCACCGGGGTCATGGTGCCTGTCAGCTGAAACACCAGCGCGGAGAGATAGGGGACGATCTGCAGCTCCAGCTGGGCGTAGTTTTCCGACACCCCGTCATAGTTCAGCTGGGGGTGGAGCAGATCCATACCGTACTGGACATAGTTGACCGCGATGCTGTACGTGTCCGACTGACGCCAGGACTCATACTGGTCCCAGGGGACGCTGTCCAGCTTGGGCAGCTGGATGGCCAAAAACAGGGCCAGAAGGGCCGCCAGAATCAGGGCCTCCCACAGGGGGCGCCGGTCCGGCTGGGCCGCGTGGGTGGGTTTGTACACGTCGTCCTCCTTCGGGGCACACCGCCGGCGGAGGCATGTCCCCGCCGGGCAGCGGCCCGGGTTTTTGGCCGGAGCCAAGCTGCCGGCTCCACTCCATATAATCGTAGTATACCAAATTGGGGCCAACATTGCCACAAAAAGCCCGGAATTTCTTTCTTTTCCCGAAAAAACACCAAAAAATAATGGCCGATCCGACGGAAACATCCAAGCAGTGCCGCCGGGTTCGGGCGTCTGAATGCGTTTCCACCGCATTTCTCAACGCCAGAACAAGGGGCCCTCCCCCTCCCCCTCCCTTTCCCCCGAATGACAACGGAACAGAACCAAAAAACCGACCGGCAGAGGATACTCCGCTGGTCGGTTTTCATCGGTTACAGGGCCCTGCTGCCGCAGGGGCCGGTTATTCCTCCTGATTTTCCAACAGGGTTTGCAGAATGCTCTCATAGAGCTTTTCCGGCTGGGCCCGGAAGTTCTCCGCCAGCTGGCCGGCCTGCTCCTCGGACACCGTCAGCATGTCCAGGGTCATAATATTCCCCTTGTCATCGTCCAGGATCAGCCGCAGGGTGACCCCGCTGTCCTCCCGGGGAAGGATCTCCGCCCGCACCTGGGCGTCCCGGCGGAGGACGCCGTTGACCCGGGCCAGGTTCCGGTCACATTTCCGCCGGACGGAGAAGGCCAGGCTGCTCTCACAGATTTTCCCATTGCGCCGGCCCTTCTCGGTGATGGTATAGCGTTCTCCCTCCAGCTGGAGGTGTCCCGTCTCCACCAACTCCGCCACCGACGCGGCAAAGTCAAAATACTCCACCCCGTCATCACAAAAGGTCAGGTCCGCCAGCGTGGCAAAATCCACCGGCGAGGCCACCCGGGCCATCAGATACAGGATCAAAAACTTGATGTCCAGTTTGTCATGGATAAATCCAGTCCGGCTCATGGGCTGTCACTCCTTCCCTTCCAGGGTTATGGATTGTTTTATTATAGCCAGTTTCCCCAAAAAGGACAAGCCCTTTTTCCCTCCGTCTCAAGCAGGGACACCCTCCAGACCCATGGGATAATTTGAAAAGGTGTACGTTTACAAATTGCCGAAATAATCTCTTGCCATTTTTATAATAGCCGAAAAAATCTCTTTTTTCAAGGCATTTCTCCCCCATTTCCATTTCGATTCTTTTGTTTGCAAACGTACACTTTTTGAAACAAAAGGAGAACACAACATGAAACGACGGCTGTTGCCCCCCTGCACCGCCTTGGTGCTGTGCCTTCTGCTGGCTCCCGCCGCGTGGGCCGCTGTTTACCCCTACCCTCCCATTGAAACCCTGCACATCGGCAGTCACGACGGGACGGAAATCCAAAAAGATACCTATTACCTGGTCCGCGGCGAAACCGTCACCACTCAGGGTGCCAACGCAGACAACTACAATATTTATTACAAGGACGGGACGCTCACCCTGCGCGCGGCGGCGCTGCCGGATTACCTCCTTGTGCCTGGAGAGACCACCATCCACTTGGTGGGAGAAAACACCATTGGCACGAAAGACTCCCCCACCGACGTGGGCATCCAAGGCGTCACCCCCGGGGCCATCACCATCACTGGCCCAGGCTCCTGCTCCATTCACAGCAGCGCAGAAGGCATCATCACGGTACAACCCGACAGCGCCACAGACCCCCAAGTAACAAGTGACATCCGCCTCCAGGGCGGCACCATAAACACCAACGGGTCCTCCATCTCCACCCGGTACGGCGGCATCTGCATCACAGGCAGCGCCCAGGTGACGTCCGGCTCCCTGTCCACGGGAGGAGACCCCAACACGGAGGAAGCCCAGCGGGCAAGAGATCTGGTCATTTCCGGCCGCGCATCCGTCACTGCGGAACGCCTGTCCGCTTTGCAGCAGATTCAGATCACCGGGTCCGCCACCGTCACCGTGGAAAATCCCGCCGGCATTGCCATAAACGGCAACCGCGGGATTGCCATTTCCGACCAGGCCCGCGTCACCGCCATCGGCACCACCGGCGGTCTCAACGCATTCTCCGGCCCAATCACCATTGACAGCACCGGAAAAACCATCGCCCAAGCCACCGATACCACCCGAAATTATGCAGCCATCTCCATGGGACAGGGAGATTCTGCCTTGTCTCTTCTGACCATCCGCGGGGAAACCGCCGTATCCGGCGCTGTCGGCATCGGAAGTTCCCAAGGCAGCATCCTCATTGACGCCAGCGCGCTGGAGATTACCGCCACGTACGCCGGCATCATAAACAGTACCTCCTCTTCCGAGACCAAGATCACCGTACAAAACAGCGCCCAGGTCTCCATCACCTGCTCCGGCCCCAAGGGCATCTCCGCTTCCTCCGGCACGGTGGAGATTGCCGACAGCACGGTGACAGTTCAGGCCGCCTCCTCTGCATACACCGCCCTGCCCACATTAACCTATACAGACAGTTATCAGGTGACAGCCGGCGCAGAGGCCGGCAGCGCCGGCAAGGTTGACCGAGACGACCTGACCGCCAGCGTCTTCCAAAACCCCTATGTGCAGATCATCCCCGTCACCACCATCCCTGTGGAACAGGTAATCCTGGATCAGAGCGCGCTCTCCCTCACCACAGGCGGCACCGCAGCCCTTCAGGCCTCTGTTCTCCCGGCGGATGCCACCGAGCCGCGCGTCACTTGGACCTCCAGCGACCAGACGGTTGCCGTGGTGGACCAGGCCGGTCTGGTCACCGCGGTCGGGCCGGGAACCGCCACCATCACCGCCAGGGCAGGGGAGGCCTCCGCCGCCTGCACCGTCACGGTGAGCCGGCCCGCCTCCTCCGGCCCCACCCGGTATCCCCCGATTCTGACAGAGCCTATACACGGTGCCCTCTCCGTCTCTCCCACCCGGCCCAAACGGGGCGACAC
>OHAF01001226.1_pt1 | contig 24434 bp, 20 predicted proteins | sample 1577041 | NCBI WGS metagenome assembly OHAF01 (sample SAMEA3541495, study PRJEB24748) | human gut metagenome | biome: human gut; feature: human-associated habitat; material: faeces | place: China | collected 2012
CCCTGAAACAGCGACAGGCTGATGCCGCCGATGTCGTTGATCTCGCCCATATGGGTGACGAATGTATAAATAATCCGCCTCCGCGCCGCACAGACTAAGCGGGAAAGGGGGCACTGACCGTGAATTCTCGGAAATTTTGTCGGCAGCGCTTTGGCGCGGCGGGGCTGGCGGCGCTACTGTTGGCAATTGTGCTGCTGTTTTGCCAGGCGCATCCGGCTGTCCAGATCGAACCAGCCGCTGCCGCAGGCCCCCGCAGCGTGGCGGTCTGCGGCACGCCTTTTGGGGTAAAAATGTTCTCTGACGGTGCGCTGGTGGTGGCTTTTGCGGATCGGTATTCCGCGTCTGGCCGGGAAAATCCCGCCAAAGAAGCTGGCCTGCGGCTGGGAGACCTCATCATCTCGGCAGCGGGCCGCCCCGTGCACAGCAACGACGACTTATCCGCCGCTCTGCAGACAGGGCAGGGGAGCGCGGTCACGATCCTCTACCGCCGCGGCGGGCATGAGTACACGGCCCAGCTCACTCCCTGGGCGGATGCCTCGGGGGTGTACAAAGCCGGGCTGTGGGTGCGGGATTCCAGCGCCGGGATCGGTACACTGACTTTTGTGGACCCGGTGGCGGGCACCTTTGCGGGGCTGGGACACCCGATCTCCGATGTGGACACTGGGGCGGATTTTACGCTGCTCTCCGGCGAAATCGTGCCGGTCACTGTCACCGGTGTGCGCAGCGCCTCACCCGGCACAGCCGGGGAACTGCGCGGGGAATTTTTATCGGACATTCTCGGTATCGTGACGGGCAACGATGCCACCGGCCTGTATGGCCGCTGGACCGCCCCGGCACAAAATGTCGGGACGATGCTGCCCATCGCCGCGCCGGGCGAGGTACACACCGGCGATGCCGAGCTGTGGACGACTCTCTCGGGCCGCACCGCCCAACACTACACCGTGCGCATTGAGCGGGTGGGCAGCGGCGGGCAGGATGCCAATCGCGACCTGACCCTGCGCATCACCGACCCGGCCCTGCTTTCCGCCACCGGCGGTATCGTGCAGGGGATGAGCGGTTCGCCGCTGGTGCAAGACGGAAAACTGGTGGGCGCTGTTACCCATGTGCTGGTGGGCACACCCGCAAAAGGATACGGAATTTTTGCTGATACGATGTTAAAAATGGCAGAAACGTATAATCAGTGATCTTACACTTCCTCAAACGCCTTCAGCCAATCCACCTCTTTATCCCGCACCGGTGCGCCCAGGGGGTCCTGGCCACGGCGGGCGCGGAACTCGCCCAGCACGGCGGCGGGCATCAGCAAAGCTTTCTCGATCTCGGTCTGGAACACCAGTTTGGGGTTCTTGATCCGGGGATTTTTCATCAGCTCTTTCCAGTAGGTGTCGTAGTCCATCGTCACGGCCAGCGCCTCAAACAGCGGTGAAAGGTCGCCGTAACGGGCGATAACTCGGTTCAGCGAGCCGACAAACTGCATGTTGGCCTTGCCCTCCATCATGCCGTCGTCCTTGCCTTTGACGTTGCGACGGCAAAAATAGGCCGTCATCTGCAAAATATCCTCGAATGCCTCCATCTGGCCGGTGGTCAGCCGGGCCGAGAGCGTGTCGCGGTCAATGTAGCGCAGCAGCGCCGCCGTGACCTCTTTCTTCGTCGCGGCATCCTCCGGCACCAGCTGGTTGACCGGCTCGGCGTCGGTCTCCACAAAGTCGGCGGTCTCGACGATGTCCGGCGTCTCGGGTGCACCGTAGTCGTCCTCCACCTCCTCCGGCATACCGCCGGTGACGTAGATACGATAATTTTCCAGGTCCTCCAAAATTGCGCGGGACAGGTAGGGCAGGGGAGCGCTCTTGGTGCGCGCCACCGGGATGACCTTGGCGGCGTAGCGGGTGGCGACACCCTCGAACCAGCGGCGCAGACCGCCGCAGTTGTCAATGACGTTGTTCATCGTCTGGAAGAACGTCGCGTTGCCGCCGTCGATCATCTTATCATTGCCGCGCGGTGTGCCGGCCATTTTTACCATAGCATCGATGATTGTGCGCACGGCGTCCATCTCGTCCGCCGTCAGCTCGCGGATCAGCTTGTCGGGCTCTGCCTTGATCTCCAGTTCCTGACGCAGCAATTCCGGCGTAGCACCGTAGGAATAGGGGATCGTCGTCTCGGGCACCGAGACATACTCGAGCGTCAGCACGTTCGGGTCGTCATCCAGCGTGCCGGTCTCGGCCAGAGTCAGCTTGCCCTTCTTGCTGCGGACCCGGTTGGACATGGATTTTGTGATCTCGTTCAGCTTGTCATCGGCGACCTGCTTGTCCACCGGCTCAATGGTGACGGCAATCGCAATGACGCGCTGACGATCTTTTTCGTAGACCTCATAGTCAAAATAGATGTCGGTGTGGCCGTTGATCTCGCTCTTGGCCTTGTCGAGCACGGTGCGGCGCACGTGGGCCCAGTTGGCCGCATTGCAGTCCACCTGCTTTTTCAGCGTCTCAATGTTCCAGACCAGCGGTTCGCCCTTCTCTTTTTTGGTGATGTACAGGTTCTGGTAGCTCTTGCACAGCTCATAAATTTTCAGACTATACTGGCTCTTCATCGGGAGCGTATAGGTGATATTCATCGTTGTGTAGAACTCTTTTAGCTGGATCAGGTGCGGCTTGAGCGACTGGTCGAGCGTCAGCACGATCTTGCCGGTGCCTTCGTCGATGGTCGCGCTGGAAAGCCAGCGGAACATCGTGATTTTCTGGGTGCCCGCCAGGCGGATCCACTGGACCTTGGCGTTGGCGATGTCCTCGATGTTTTTCTTGACCTGCTTGTACATCGAGCCGTTGTGCGGGTCAACGCCGCAGAGCTTCAAAAACTCGTAGATCGACATCTCGTACCGGGGCAGCTCGGTGTCCGACGGCTTGATCATCGCGAAAATGTGCAGCATCAGCTTTTGCTGGCTCAGCGAAAGGCTGTACATTGCGTTCTGGATCAGGTCGTTGGATTTGCGGACAATCGTCTGATTGCCGCGCCCGCTATAGGTAGCAACAGGGGCCGAAGGCGACGCCTTGGCAGACTTCGCCCCCTGCTTTTTGTTATGGTTGCCTTTTGGGGGCGTTTTCAACGTACTTTGGGGTGTCATTTGCAAAACCTCATCTTTACAACACGTTAAACGTATCATAGCAGATTGTGCGCGCTGTGTCAATTATTGTAACATTCAGCACATTTCCTCCGCGCCGCACAAAATCCTGTGTTCTTTTGTTTTGGGATTTTTAGCCCTATTTATATATATTTAGAAAAGTAGTATAGCTATGTCGAATATTCCAATACAAATGTGCGCTGTGTTACAACGGTGCTGTGCGCAGCATTCCAACACGAATGTGTAAAACGCAACAATGTGCGGAGCGTAACAACGGTAAAAAAGTTTTTTGCAGGAAAATGGCGGCAAAGAAAATTTTGTGGGATTTTTAAAAAGTGTCGAGTATAACAACCCCGGGCGCGAAAAAAGGAAAAGTGAGAAATGTGCGCAGCATTCCAACAGGGCGGATGGAAAAATCCTGCCGCGGGGAAATGTGCGCTGAATAACAACCCGTGCTGAAAAATCCTTGTATTGTGCCGTCGATAACAACCCAGGCCCCTGCAGGGCAAACTGTGCGCAGACTAACAACCCACGGCAGGACGCGCCGCAAAAAAATGGATTTTTGCGAATTGTGCGCCGGATAACAACCGCTCTGCCCCGGAAAAAACGAATTGTGCCGTGAATAACAATACCGGCTGTGCGCTGTACGGTGGATTTTTTCAGAAATGTGCCGTCGATAACAACAGCCGCCAAAATTCTACAGTTTGGAAACTGTGCGCCCGATAACAACCACACTTCCGGAAATGTGCGCTGGATAACAACCCGGTCCGGACACGTTTGGAAAGCAGACGAAATTCCGAAATGTGCTGCCGATAACAATAGCCGAATTTTACCCACCGCGCAAATTGTGCTGTGGATAACAACCTGCCGCCCGCAGAAAAAAGTCCGAATTGTGCGTCCGATAACAACCATTTTTTTGCCCCGCGATGCACACCGCACCGAAATTGTGCTTCCGATAACAACCCCGCCCGCCGTAAACTGTGCGGGGGATTCCAACGCCGGCTCCCCGGAATTGTGTGCAGGATGACAACCTGTATAAAAGAGGCTGCCCGGCAAACTGTGCCGCCGATAACAATACAGCCTGTAGAAAACTGTGCCGCGGATTCCAACCCCCGCCGCCACGCTCCGGCAGAAAATGTGCGCCGGATAACAACCCCGCCCGACGCCGAAAAAAACGCCGCCGGTGTTGGAACAAACGGCACAGTTTGAAGTGAAAATTTTATTTTTCTTTTTAAAGGGGGTGTGCTACAATAAGAGAGTAAAAAGCTCCGGCTGCAAGGCGCGGCAGGTGCTCTGGGACGGAAAAGGAAAATAGTACGAAACAAATAACGATATAGTACATTGTGCACTGTGCCGTCTTGTGGTACGATACTACTAAGAAAGAGGAAACAAAAATGACAACGTTTAGAAAAATGCGCCGCGGCAAGCGCATCAAGGAATCGTGAGGGTCTGCCGATGAACAAAAAAGCTGTGCCCACCGCCGCGGCGGTGCGGGAACTTGCCATCCTGACCGGAGCCGTGGCCATCATTGCGGCGGCAGTCTACTTCTTCCTTGTGCCCAGCCATGCCTCGGTCAGCAGCATCTCGGGTCTGGGCATCGTGCTGGCAAACTTTGTGCCGCTGCCGCTGTCAGCCATCACGATGATTTTGAATGTCGTGCTGCTCGTTATCGGGTTTCTGACATGCGGGCGGGAGTTCGGTGCCAAGACGGTCTACACCAGCATCCTGCTCCCGGCGTTTATCGGTCTGTTCGAGCGGCTCTTCCCGAACCTCGGCTCCCTGACCGACAGCCAGGAGCTGGACGTGCTGTGCTACATCCTAGTCGTCAGTGTGGGGCTGAGCATCCTGTTCAACCGCAACGCCTCGTCGGGCGGGCTGGACATCGTCGCCAAGATCATGAACAAATACCTGCACATGGACCTGGGCAAGGCCATGTCGCTGTCCGGCATGTGTGTGGCGCTCTCCGCCGCGCTGGTCTACGACAAAAAGACCGTGGTTTTAAGCGTGCTGGGTACCTATTTTAACGGGCTTGTGCTCGACCACTTTATCTTTGACCAGAACATCAAGCGCCGCGTCTGCATCATCACCGGGAAGGAAGAAGAACTGCGCCGATTCATCATTGAGGACCTGCACAGCGGCGCGACGGTGTATGAATCCTACGGCGCGTACAATATGCAGAAGCGCCGCGAGATCATCACGATTGTGGACAAGGCCGAATACCAGAAGCTGATGAGCTACATGAACCGCGAGGACCCGCAGGCCTTCATTACGGTGTACACTGTGTCGGACATGCGGTATCAGCCCAAGGGCAACACCGCATAATTCCCGCCTTACGGCTTAAGCACCGCTCCGGCGGCTGCGGCACGGCATCTGCGTTGCCAAAATGCTCGATAAGACATCCAGTATTATCTGCGCTTTTGGCTTAGCGGCTGCCGCACCTCGCTCGCCGTATCGGCACTTAGAATTATGCGGTATTGCCCAAGAAATAAAAGTGCCGCCGGCTGTTAAGCTGATCCACCTGCACCGGATAACAGAAAACGATTGACGCAGCAGCGATGAATTCTGAAAAACTGAAAATTTTGGAGAAAAAATTGAAGTTTTTTTCAAAAAAGGCGTTGACAAATCCCGTCGGGCACGCTATAATATATGAGCGTTGAGGGCAGACGCCCAAGACACAAACCCGATGGGGATTCGCATAATGGTAGTGCAGCGGACTCTGACTCCGCCCGTGGGAGTTCGATCCTCTCATCCCCAACCACACCGCAGCAGCCCAGCTGCTGCGGTTTTTCTTTACGGGGTGTAGCGCAGTTGGTAGCGCGCTTGGTTCGGGACCAAGAGGCCGTGGGTTCGAATCCCGTCACTCCGACCAAAAGGACCTCCGGTTTAAGCCGGAGGCCCTTTTTGTTTTTTGTATATTTTTATAGAGCAAAGCCCCCGTCCGGCAGCGGACGGGGGCTTTGCTGTTGGTGCGGTTATAAAAGATGTTACGCTTCGACGCCCCAGGCCTCGATCTGGGTCAGGGCGGGGAAGGGGGACGGGTCCTCGGCCTTGATGAGCTCAAACAGCTTCAGGCTCTTGACCGTGCGCGGGGCGATGGCAAAGCACTGCGGGGCGGCGGACTTCTTCAGCTCCAGCACCTCGCGGTTGCCGTCGTCAAATTCCACGGTGGCCTGGGTCCACCAGGCGTCATGCGGGAAGTCGGCGCGCAGGGTCAGGCGCAGCTCGTCGATGGTGACCGGGCGGCCAAAGTCCAGCGTGAGTGCGGCGTTGGGGTCGCGGTTGATGCCCCAGCTCTGGTAGGGCCAGATGCCATGGGCGTCGTTCTCATAAATGCCGTCGATGGCGTTGCGGGCCGCAAAGACAGCCTCTCCGCGGGTCTCAACGTTGGCATGGGCATGGGGGAAGAAGCCGGTGTCGCCGTGCTCGTCATAGGGGTTGTAGGCCAGGTTGCGGCGCGCGGCGATCTCCTCCGGGGTGGCAAAGCGGGCGCGGATGATGTGGCAGGCACCGGCAAAGCTCTTGGGGCTGTAGGTAATGGCCTGCTCACCGAACGGGATGTGGAAGTTGATCTCGCGCTTGACGACGTAGACGAGGGCCGGGGCCATTGTGTCCTCAAACTGGATGACCACATACTGGCCGGGCGTGCCGATCTCCAGCGAGACACGGTCACCGGGCTTGTAGGCGTTCATGTAAACAAGGCTGACCTGCCCGGCGGCGGGGGCCGTCAGCAGCGTCATGCCGTCGGTGTCGAGGAGCTTGAGCTTGATGAGTTCCATTTTATTTTGTCTCCTTTTATTCTATCACAAGGGAAAGCTGTTGGGTAAAGTAAATGCGTGTGCGGTAGAGCGTGTCGGGCCAGGCCTGGCGCAGGCGGGGGTCGGTGATGGGCACGGCCTCGGTCACGATTTTGTCCGCACCGGTCACGGCGGCTGCGGCCAGCGTACCGAACGCGACGGTATCGCCGTCCACGGCGGGCTTCTCGACGCTCATCAGCGTCAGGGCCACGGTGCCCGGGTAGTCGGTCTCATCGCGCAAGGTCAGGCCGGTATCGGTCAGGTGTACGCTGCGGCGGTAACGGCCCAGCCCCGGCACACTGCCGTAGGCGGGGGCAAGGTCCATCGCAAGGCCGTCCAGCGCGTCGGTCACAGTGACGTCTGCGGCGGCAAACGCGGCGCCGGGCTGCTGGTCGTATTTGGCACCGTCCGGGTCGAACTGGGGCAGGTTGTGCCAGCCGGACTGCATCGTCCAGATCTCATACCGCTTGGGGCTGAACGTCTTTTTGCTGTAGGTCTCCACGCCGACGTCGATCAGCAGCGGTCTGCCGTCCCTGTAGAGCGTCACGCTGCCCACATCGTTGTGGTTGTGGCTGTCGGCGTTGCTGCCGGCCTTGCCGCCCAGTGCATAGGCACCGCGGCGGCTGACGAGAATGCCGACGCTGGGATACCAGACATCGTGCGGAGCGGCGGGGGCGGCGGTTTTGGCAAAGTCGGTGACCTCGCGCTCGGCCATTGCGGCCTGGATGTGGTAGAACAGGTTGATGCCCTCGCTGTCGTCGGGGTGGTGCAGACGGTCCGGGTCGGGGTCCGCGGCCAGTACGGTGGCCCAGTCGCGGGCGGCCAGCGTCATCAGCGGCAGGCTGCCCACCCGTTTGCCGAACAGGTACTCCCGCACGCCGCGGGCCCCGGCCAGCGGGCTGCAGTCGGCAAAGTTCAGGTAATACGGCCCGGCAATGTGCATGTTGACGATGTACTCGGCCATGTTCCTGATCTTCGGCTCGGCCCAGACGTCGTCAAAGACGCCGGGGGCCATTTTGCACAGCAGGTCCAGCGCGTTGAACATCGTCAGCGCGGCGTGGCGGTAATACTGTGCGCCCTCGCTGCAGCAGCCGTCGTCACCGTAGTCCTTCAAAAAGCAGTCGATGCTGTAGGCGGCCTGCTGCACATAGGCGGGCAGGTCCTCGGCAGGGGAGCACTGGGCGGCGGCCAGCAGTACGTTCTGGGTACACCAGGGCGTCCAGTTGCACATCGGCTCGTCGCCGTTGCCCATCCACCAGAAGTGCGCGGTGCGGTAGGGCGTCAGCACGCGGCGCTCGACCTCGCCCCTGAGCCGCGCGGCCAGCCCGGGGGCGTAGGCGTCGAGCGCCGCGCCCAGCAGGCCGCAGACGGTGGCGATCAGTGCGCCGGTCTCGGCGGCGAACAGGTCTACAATGGGCCGGGTCACGTCGGGCAGCGGCAGCTGCGGCGTGTCGCGGATATAGCTGTTGTGGGCGGGCAGCTGCCAGGCGCTCTCCTCACAGATGCGCCAGGCCAGGTCGGCCAGCGCGGGCAGATAGGTGCCGCGGTTCGTCACGGCCTCGGCCATGGCCAGCGCGCAGAGCGTGCGGCGGCGGGCAAAGTAGGCGTGCTCCCACTTGGCGCGGTCCCCGCTGCGGGTGAATTGCAGCCACAGCGAGAGCGGCAGCTCCGGCGCGGTCCGGGCGTCCGCCAGCGCGGCCTGCCCGGCAGCGGCCCAGCGGGCGGCACCGGGCAGGCTCTCCCACGCGGCGCGGTCCGCCAGCGGCGGGAACAGGACCGGCTGTGCGGTCTTAAACGGTTGCTTCATCTTTTGCGTCAACATACGATACCTTCATTCTCTGCATGTACTCCCGGGGGCTGACGCCCTCGAGCTTTTTGAACACCTTACTGAAATAGAAAGCGCTGTCAAAGCCGACCTTGTCGCTGATCTCGTAGACCTTCAGGTCGGTGGAGGCCATCAGTTCCTTCGCAGCGGTGATGCGGGTGGCAGTGACAAACTCCACAAAACCGCTCTCGCTGTTTTGTGCAAAAAGCTGGCTCAAGTAGTTCGGGCTGAAATTAAAGACGGCAGCTACATCGTTCAGCGTCAGCCGCTCGGACAGATGATCGCGGATGTACTGCTGCACCTGCCCGACGACCTGCGCGCGGTGATCCAGCTGGGTGTTGGGGCTTTCATGGTAGAAGGCCACCGGCTCGCCCTCATGCAGCAGCGGCAGCGCGGCAAAGGCGTCGTGCTGGCTCTCGCTGATCTTTAAAATGTCGTTCACCGGGCGGCCCACCGCCCAGTAAATGGCAGTGCTGAAATAGTTGTACAAAATCTGCCCGGCGGTTTTCAGGATCGGAGCCAGTACAGCCTCGGGGTCCTCGTCCGCTTCCAGCGGCAGCAGCACCGAGAAATGCCGCAGATCCATGGCGGTCACGCGGCAGGGGCGGTACTTGGGCAGCGTTTCGGCGGCCATGCGGGTCACGCCGGTGCTCAGCGTCACAAGCTGGCTCGTGGGCAGGTCGGGCGTTTGCAGGCTGCCCACCGCCACAATATGCCGCGGCGCTTTGAAGGTGACGCCCAGCTCGGCACACTGCCGGTCAAACACGGCGCGATCCGTGAACAGCCCGCCGTACAGCTGCAGAAACAGCCGGTCCCGGAAGGTGTCGAGGCTGACCGGGGCAGGGGATGGCATCCGCAGCTTTTTTTCTTTTTCGGCAGTGTCGCGGGCGTGCTCCAGCGCTGCGGTCAGGCTGTCGGCGGTCAGATCGATCTTGACAAGGTAGTCCACAACGCCCAGACGCATGCTGCGTTTGACATAGTCGAACTCCTCATAGCTCGTCAGCATGATGAAGGCCGGCAGGGCGGAGCCGTCCTTATGGCAGGCTTCCGCAAGCGCAAAGCCGTCCATGACCGGCATACGGATGTCGGAAACCACGATGTCCGGCTGCTTCTCCTGAACGGCCCTGAGCGCCTCGGCACCGTTGCGGGCGGTGCCGACGACCTCATAGCCCAGCGCGGCCCAGTTCAGCATGCCCTGCATACCGATCAGGACCAGCGGCTCATCGTCTACAAGCAAGACTCCGGTCACAAGAAAACCCCCTTTATTTTTGGCTGTCCGGGCCCGGCAGACGGATTGTTACTGTTGTGCCGATGTCGGGCTCACTCTCAATGCTCAGGCCGTAGGCCTCGCCAAAGCTGTATTGCAGCCGCTTGTGGACATTCCACATGCCCACATGGCGGTATTTGGCGGCGGCCTCCTCGGGGCCGGGCTCCTGCAGGGCCTTTGCGGCCTGCTCCGGCGTCATGCCGACGCCGTCATCCGTCAGGTGGATGAGCACATCGCCGTTCGCGGTGTCGCGCTCGACCCGCAGTGTGACCTCCCCGGCACTGCCCTTCGGCTCAATGCCGTGGAAGATCGCGTTCTCGACGAGGGGCTGCAAAGTGAACCGCGGGATCAGGCAGCTGTGGTTCAGCGACTCATCCTCGATATAGCTGACGTCCAGCGTGATCGTGCCGCCGTAGCGGTACTGCTGGATCGTGAAATAGTCGTTCAGCAGGGCGAACTCCTCATACAGCGGCACAAGGCGCTCGTTGCTCTTGGAGATGCTCTTGAGCAGACGGGACAGCGCCATGACCATCTCGGCAATGCCGGGGGCGTGCTGGATGGTCGCCATCCACTTGATGCTGTTGAGCGTATTATAAATGAAGTGCGGGTTGATCTGGTTTTGCAGCATCCGGTATTCGAGGTCCTGCTTCTGCTTTTCGTCCTCGAGGCGGTGCTCCATCAGCGCAGTGACGCCGGCCGACATGCTGTTGATGCCGCGGCCAATGTCGCCCAGCTCGTTGTCCCACTCAATATCCGGGTCGGCAGAGAAATCACCGCCGCTGATTTTTTCAATGCGGCTCTGCAGCGCCGAGATCGGGTGGGCGATCATCCGGTGCAGCAGGAACGCCAGTGAGCAGCCCAGCAGCAGGATGGCTGTCAGGCTGATGAGGAGCGGCACCGACACGAAGGTGATCTGCCGCTGTGTCGGGCCGTTGGGCAGCACCTCGATCAGGTACAGCTCATGGATGCCGATGGGATACCGCACAACAAGCTGTGCACTGCTGCCGGACCCGCGTGTGTAGACCTCGGTGTTCGGGTCGAGCGTGTTGCTGTCCAGCGGGACGGCATCGTCAAAGTCGGCGATGGAGCCGTTCAGCGCGGACAGCAGGCTGCCGTTGATCGTGTAGAGGTTTTCGCCCATTTCCCAATACAGCTGTCCGCCGTCGGCCAGGGTGAAGCTGCGCAGCGGGGAAAGGATCAGGGAAGGGGAGACAAAGATACAGACATGGGCTGTGCGGTCTGTGCCGGGCAGTGTCAGGGTGTGGGTGACGGGGATCGTGTTGGCAGCCTGGGAGTTCAGGGCCAGCGGGTCGCGGAGAATGCAGTCCCATCCGGTATTGGGCGAATCGTAACCGGGAATGCGTTGCAGTATATCCGGCGTCAGGGTCACGGCATTGGTGGCCGCCGTGCCGAACATCATCTGCCGCCCCGAGGCGTTGATGAGCAGAAAGCGCTGGATGTAGGCCATCGTGCGCATCGAGTTGAACTTGGCGGTCAATGTCGGGTACATCGACAGCGCCTGGTTGCTGGCGGTGTCGCCGGTCAGCAGGTAGGTGCGCATACCGGGGTTGTAGGCGCACCAGCCGGCCAGGTCGTCGATCTCATCCACATCCCGTCGGATGGCCGATGCCGCGGTCTGCAGGGCATACTCGGCGTTCAGGATCGTCGTGCGCTCCCACTCGGCAGTCATCTGGTGCATATTGCTGGCGGCAATGACCAGAGATGCGCCCAGCGTAAAAACATCGTAAGCGCCAGCACCCGTGCCTGGATGCCGCTGCGGCGGAATTTCAGCTTGTCCATGAAGGCTCCTCTATGTAAATATGTAAATAAAAATGCAAATCATGCAGGAAAGCGGGGAAGAAAACACACCGCCGTTTATAAAAAGATACCTTATTATAATAGGCGTGTCAAGCGCAAAAATGTACAAAACAGACAAAACGACGCATGCACAGACAGGGAGAACTGTAGGGAAAGATAAATATTGCAGGTTTCTTAAAAAAGTACAGGTTTTTCCGCCGCGATTGGGGAACTGCCGTAAAATTTGCAAACCGAACCCCAAAAAAACCATCCATTTCGACGGGAAGATGATGTATTATAATGGCAACGAAAGGGACCGGCCCCCATGAGGGGACAAGCCTGGATCCCGAAAAAATGTTTTCTTATTAGGAGGAGAAACATTATGCGTAAAATGCAGAGAATTGCTGCTCTCGGCCTGGCAGGTGCCATGGCCCTGAGCCTGGCCGCCTGCGGCGGTTCCGGCGACTCTACCGCTTCCACCGCGGAGAGCACTGCTTCTTCCACCGAGGCCACTGCCGAGAGCACCGGCTCCGGCGACGAGGCTGTCACCCTGAACTGGGCCCTGTGGGATAAGGACTCCACTGCTTACTGGCAGGCTCTGGCTGACGGCTATATGGAGAGCCACCCCAACGTCACCATCGAGATGACAGACCTGGGCTCCACCGATTACATGACCCAGCTGGCTACCCAGCTGGCCGGCGGCAACGGTGAGCTGGACGTTCTGTCCATCAAGGACATCCCCGGCTACTCCAACCTGATCAACCTCGGCATGCTCGAGCCCCTGAGCGGCAAGCTGACCACTGACGAGAGCAAGTTCAACGGCGTTCTGGAGCAGCTGACTGCCGAGGACGGCAACTATTACGCTGTCCCGTTCCGCTCTGACTTCTGGGTCGTCTACTACAACAAGGACATCTTCGACCAGGCCGGTGTCGAGTATCCCACCAACGATATGACGATGGCGGACTTCGACGCCAAGATCCGTGAGGTCAATGAAAAGGCCGGTGTCTACGGCAACATCTACCACACCTGGCGTTCTACCACCACGCTGTTCGGCATCCTGGACGGCCAGCACACCGTTATCGACGGCAACTACGACTTCCTGAAGCCTTACTACGAGCAGGTCCTGTCCGAGCAGGCTGACGGCGTTATCCCCAACTACGGCGAGCAAAAGACCTCCGGCCTGCATTACTCCGGTGCCTTTGAGAACGGTCAGGCTGCCATGTGCAACATGGGCTCCTGGTTCATCGCTACCCTGCAGAAGTACAATGCGGAGGCTGCCTCCAACGGTGTCCAGCCCGTAAACTTCGGCATCGTCAAGTATCCTCATCCGGACGGCGCACCTGCCGGTTCTACTCTGGGCACTGTGACCAGCCTGGCCGTCAACGCTAACTCCGAGAAGAAAGAGGCTGCTCTGGACTTCGTCAACTGGTGCGCTTCTGAGGACGGCGCCAAGTGCGTTGCTGCCGTCGGCACCTTCCCCGCCGTTGCCAGCGACGAGACCAACAAGATCATCTCCTCTACCGATGGCTTCCCCTCTGACGATGCTTCTCTCGAGGCTCTGAACACCACCGCCATCTACCTCGAGATGCCTCTGTCTGACAAGGCTTCCGAGATCGAGACCATCCTGAACACCGAGCATGACGCCATCATGACCGAGAGCGAGACGGTTGACGAGGGCATCGCCAACATGAACGAGCAGGTCCAGGCTATCCTCGGCTGATTCCCAAACGATTCCCTGACTTCTTTTTCATAAGTTTTCCTTTTCCTTCCAAAAGGGGCGGGCGGGCGCGCCTGCCCCTTACTTATTGCCAAAACACCGAGGAGGTATGACCCATGGCTGAAACCACGCAGGCTGTGCAGGCAAAACCGAAGCGCGGCATGAGCAAATCTCTCCGCGACAGTCTGGTTGCCTACAGCTTCATTGCACCGAACTTCATCGGCTTCTGCATCTTTACGCTGGTGCCCATGATCTTCGCTATCGGGCTTTCGTTCTGCAACTGGGACGGCGTCCATCCCGTTGAGTTCACCGGCATCAGCAACTTTGTTGCCCTGTTGAGCGACAAAACTTTCAAGGCTGCTTTTGTCAATACGCTGGTCTACGCCATCGGCACGGTGCCGCTGACGCTGGCGTGCAGCCTTGGTCTGGCCATGCTGCTGAACCAGAAGGTCAAGTTCCGCAACTTCTTCCGTACCGTTTCGTTCTTCCCCTACGTTGCTTCTCTGGTCGCCGTTGCTGCGGTCTGGAACATGATCTTCAGCCCCTCCATGGGCCCGGTCAACCAGATCCTCGCAACCCTTGGCGTGGAGAACCTGCCCAAGTGGGCCGCCGGTAAGGACACCGCTATGCTCACGGTCATCCTGTTCAGCGTCTGGAAGAACATGGGTTATTACATGGTCATCTACCTGGCCGGTCTGCAGGGCACCAACCCCGAGCTGGAGGAGGCTGCCGAGCTGGACGGTGCCAGCAAGTGGCAGATCTTCTGGAATGTAACCCTGCCGCAGCTGAAGCCCACCACCTTCTTCGTTATCATCATGCTGACCATCGCCTCCTTCAAGGTGTATGACCAGATGTACATGATCACCCAGGGCGGCCCCGGCAATGCGACCATGACCCTTGTTTACTACATCTACAACGTAGCCTTCGTCAACACGCCGAAGTACGGCTACGCAAGTGCCGTGTCCATGGTGCTGTTTGTGCTGGTGCTGTTTGTCACCATCATCCAGTTCAAGGGCTCGTCCAGCAACGACTAAGGGAAGGAGGAAACACACATGGCTACTACCGCAGTTAAGAAAAAGACAGGCTCCATGAAGGCGCAGCATGTTGTCAGCCGCGTGCTGATCTATGCACTGCTCATCGTCGTGGCAGCACTGATGCTCATCCCGTTCCTGTGGATGCTCTCCGCATCCTTCAAGCTGAACAAGGACGTCTTTACGTTCCCCATTGAGTGGATCCCCTCGAACCCGCGCCCGCAGAACTATGTGGACATCTGGACGAAGATCCCTCTGCTGACCTTCGTTAAGAACACCGCGTTCCTGACCATCATCGTCACGATCTTACAGGTCCTGACCTCATCCTTCGCCGCCTATGCGTTCGCCAAGCTGAACTTCAAGGGCAAGAACGTGCTGTTCCTGGGCTACATCGCGACCATCGCGGTGCCCTGGCAGGCTTACATGGTGCCCCAGTTCATGATGATGCGCTCCTGGCACCTGAACAACACCCATCTGGCCATCATCTGCCTGCAGGCGTTCAGCGCCTTCGGCGTTTTCATGATGAAGCAGTTCTATGAGGGCGTTCCCACCGAGCTGTGCGAGGCTGCCCGTATCGACGGTCTGTCCGAGTACGGCATCTATGCCCGCATCATGCTGCCGCTTTCTCTGCCCGCTGTGTCGACGCTGGTCATCTTTACCTTCGTCAACACGTGGAACGACTTCCTCGGACCCCTGATCTACCTGACCAAGACCGAGCTCAAGACCATCCAGATCGGCCTGCGTATGTTCATCAGCCAGTACTCTGCCGAGTATGGCCTGATCATGGCGGCTTCGGTCATTGCGCTGATCCCGGTGCTGATCGTATTCCTCTCCCTGCAGAAATATTTCGTCCAGGGCGTTGCATCCTCCGGTCTGAAGGGCTGATATAGCTACCCAGCAGTTACCCATTTGTACGGGGCGCAAGGCGAAAGCCCTGCGCCCCGGTTTTTATTAAGATAAGAGATAATAGATAAAAGATAAAAAATATGGTGGAGTGCGCCGACAAGGCGCCGCACGAAATTCCTCAACCGCCATTTTGTTTTTGCCAACGGGCAAAAACGCCACCTTTTTTATTATCTATTATCTAAAAAAAGAGGTTCTCCATGAAAACTTTCAAAAACCCCATTTTGACCAAACCCGAGGCCGAGCAGGCGCTGGATACCGCCGTGGCTCTTGTGCGGCAGAATCTGCCGCTGTATACCGACCACTGCCAGAACCATTCCAGCGTCCATGACATCTATCCCCAATGCGAGAACAACCAGTGGACCTGCGGCTTCTGGCCCGGCGAGGTCTGGCTGAGCTATGAGCGCACCGGCGACGAGGCGTTCAAAAATACCGCGCTGACCCTGGTGGACAGCTTCCTCTACCGCATTGAGCACAAGATCGAGGTCGACCACCACGACATGGGCTTCCTGTACAGCCCGTCCTGTGTCGCCGCCTACAAGCTGACCGGCAGTGAGAAGGGGAGAAGGGCCGCCATCTTGGCTGCCGACCAGCTCTGCACCCGCTTTCAGGAGAAGGGCGAGTTCTTTCAGGCGTGGGGCGCGCTCGGCGCTGCCGACAACTACCGCTACATCATCGACTGCCTGCTGAACGTGCCGCTGCTCTACTGGGCCAGCGAGACCACCGGCGACGCCCACTACGCCGATCTGGCGCACAAGCATGTCACGACCTGTCTGGCCAACTCCATCCGCCCGGACGGCTCGACCTACCACACCTTCTTCATGGACCCCGTGACCGGCGGCCCTGTGCGCGGCGCGACCTGTCAGGGCTATAAGGATGACTCCTGCTGGGCCCGCGGTCAGGCGTGGGGCGTCTACGGCACGGCCATCAGCTACCGCTACACCAGACGCCCCGAGTATCTGGACGCCTTCCGCCGCGTGCTGGCCTACTATCTGGAGCGCCTGCCCGAGGACCTGGTCCCGTACTGGGATATGACCTTCACCAGCGGCACCGAGGAGCCACGCGACTCCTCCTCCGCGTCCATCGTGGCCTGCGGCCTGCTGGAGGCCGCCAAGTACGTCGGCACCGACGAGGCTGCCGAGTACACGAAGCTGGCCGCCCAGATGCTGGGCAGCGTGGCCGTGCACTACGCCGTCAAGGAAGGCCCGCAGGGCATCGGCCTTGTGCGCCACGGCACCTACAGCAAAAAGAGCCCCTACAACACCTGCACGCCCGAGGGCGTTGACGAGTGCGTCAGCTGGGGCGACTACTTCTACATGGAAGCGCTGACGAGATTGACAAAGGATTGGGAGCTGTACTGGTGATGAAATTACATACAAAGTCCGATTTTACGGCGCTGATGCACCGATTTCTGGACCCGCTGCTGCCGCTGTATTCCGAGGGCGGCGCACGGCTGCACCTTGGCGACACCGGCGTGACCTACCCGGGCCACACGATCGAGATGGAAGCCTTCTCCCGCCCGCTGTGGGCGCTGGCCCCGTTCTGGACGGGCGGCGGCAGGGCGGATGACTTCCTGCGCATCTACCGCAAGGGTCTGGCCAGCGGCACCGACCCCGAGAACCCCGAATACTGGGGCGACCCGAACGATTATGACCAGCTCTTTGTGGAGATGGCCGCGCTGGCCTGCGCGATCCTGGAGACGCCTGAGAGCGTCTGGGAGCCGCTGACCGACGCCGAAAAGGCCAATCTGGCCAAGTGGCTCGATACGATCAACCACCATGACCTGCCCGGCTGCAACTGGCTGCTGTTCCGCGTGCTCGTCAATCTGGCGCTCGACTCTGTCGGGATGCCCTGCGATATGGCCCGCGCCGCCGCTGACATGGCCGAGGTCGATAAATGGTACGTCGCCGACGGCTGGTACTCCGACGGCCCGGCGGACATCAAGCCCCAGAAGGATTACTACAACCCCTGGGCCATCCAGTATTACACCGTGCTCTACAGCGTGTTTGCCGCTAAGAGCGACCCCGCCCGCGCGGCGCTCTACCGGGATCGCGCGACCAAGTTTGGCCAGCAGTTTGCGCGCTGGTTCGATGAAAACGGCGCGGCGCTGCCTTTTGGCCGCAGCCTGACCTACCGCATCGGCCAGAGCGCTTTCTACTCCGCCTGCATCTGGGCCGGTCTCGAGCCGCTGCCCCTGCCGGTCATGAAGGGCATCATCGTGCGCAATTTGAACTGGTGGCTGGCACGGCCCATCTTTGACCGCGACGGCGTGCTGACCATCGGCTACGGCTACCCGCAGCAGTATATGGCCGAGCAGTACAACGCCCCCGGCAGCCCGTACTGGGGCCTGAAGGTCTTTTTGCTGCTGGCCCTGCCCGACGACCACCCGTTCTGGAGTGCCGAGGCCGCCCCGCTGCCCGTCGAGCTGACCCGCGCCGGTGTGACCGGCCAGCCCAGCGCAGACCTGCTTTTGCAGCGTCTGCCGGACGGCCAGCTGAACGCCTACTCGCCCGCCAACTACGAGAAGGGCGACCACGGCCAGTTTGTCGAGAAGTACGGCAAGTTCGTCTACAACACGCGGTTCGGCTTCTCGGCCAGCCGCAGCTATGTGCAGCTGGAGCAGGCCGCGCCCGACAGTATGCTGGCCTTCGTCATCGACGGCTGGACCTTCGTGCGCCGCCACAGCGACAGGTTTGTCCTGATGGGGGACCGTCTGCTGAGCGAGTGGCGGCCCTTCCCGGGCATCAAGGTCACGACGGAGCTGGTGCCCACTAAGTGGGGCCACGTCCGCAACCATACGGTGGAGAGCACCATCGCCTGCACGGCGTTTGACTGCGGCTTTGCCGTGCCTAAGTTCGCCGCCGGCTTTGCCGCCGCGGCCAACGGCACCGGGGCCGAGGCCCACAACGACACCTGCCGCTGCACCGTGCAGGGCCGGGGCGGCGAGGGCTTCCTTGTGAACGCCTACCCCAACACGAACCTGTACGACCCTAACACGGTCATCCCCGCGGTCAGGTACGACGTCCCCGTCGGCACGTCCGTCTTTACCACCACAGTGGAAAGTTGGTATAAGTAAGACCTATTCGCATACTAGAGGAGAGGTAATGTATATGTATCCGCAGTCCAATTCTGCCCGCAGCGTCCGGGATCTGTCCGGCGTTTGGGATTTCCGCTTCAACGCCAATGAGCCGTGGCAGCCCATCGCGGTGCCTGCGTCCTACAACGACCAGAGCCCCGACCCGGAGTTCCGCCGCCATTACGGCATGGCCTACTACCGCACGACCTTCACCGTGCCCGAGGGCGCACGCCGGGTGCTGCGCTTCGACGCTGTGACCCACAACGCCGTGGTGCGGCTGAACGGGCAGGAGATCGCCAGCCACCGCGGCGGCTTCCTGCCGTTTGAGGCCGACATCACCGCGCTGGCTCAGCCCGGCGAGACCGTGACGCTCGATGTCGAGGTGGACAACCGCATCGGCCACAGCTCGCTGCCCGTCGGCAACGAGGGAGGCACGGCGTTCTTCGGCTCCGACAACGCGGGCATTCCCGCCGTCGAGGCCGGCAAGGCGCGCCAGCAGGCTCAGGGCATCAACCTGCCGAACTTTGACTTCTTCAACTATGCGGGCATCACCCGCCCGGTGCACCTCTACACGACCCCGGCGGCCTACATCCGCGATGTGACCGTCGCCGCCGATATGACCGGCACGCTGCGCTACACGGTGGACACCGTGGGCGAGGGCAGCGTCAAGGTGGAGATTCTGGACGCAGAGGACCGCATTGTGGCCTGCGCCGACGGTGCCGCGGGCACCGTGCAGGTGGAGAACGCCCGCCTGTGGCAGCCCCGCCCCGGCACGCCCTATCTCTACACGGCGCTGGTCAGGTTCGGCAAGGACGAGTACCGCCAGAAGTTCGGCTTCCGCAGTGTGGAGGTCAGCGGGCACAAGTTCCTTATTAACGGCGCACCGTTCTATTTCAAGGGCCCCTGCAAGCATGAGGACTCGGCCTTCCGTGGCCGCGGCTATGATGCCTGCGTGACAGTGACCGATTTGAAGCTGTACGAGTGGCTGAACGCCAACGCCCTGCGGATGAGCCACTATCCCTACGCCGAGGAGGTCTACGACCTGTGTGACCGTCTGGGCATCGTCGTCATCGACGAGACGCCCGCCGTCGGCATCGGCGCAGGCCCGGCCTGTGACCCGTATCAGACCTTCCCGCTCAAGACCTACCACAGCGCCGTGCTGCGGGCGATGATCGAGCGCGACAAGAACCACCCCTGCGTTGTGCTGTGGAGCCTGGGCAACGAGCCGGACACCGAGCACTTCCCCGAGAGCGCCCGCGACTACTGGCGCCCGCTGTATGAGCAGGCCCACACCCAGGACCCGCAGGACCGCCCGGTCACGATGGTCTGCTGCCAGAACGACTACACGAAGGACATCACGACCCGCACGATGGACGTCGTCTGCATCAACCGCTACTACGGCTGGTACAACCTGAGCGGCGATCTGGATAACGCGGCCTACGCCTTTAAGAAGGAACTGGATTTCTGGGAGACCATCGACAAGCCGCTGATTTTGTCGGAGTACGGCGCGGACACGGTGGCCGGTATGCATGGCTTTGCCCCCGAGATGTTCACCGAGGAGTTCCAGGTCGAGTATTACCGCACGATCAACGGCTGTCTGGATGAGCGCCGTTTTGTCGTGGGCGAGTGGCCGTGGAACTTCGCGGACTTCTCGACCCAGCAGGGCCCGATGCGCGTGGGCAGCTGCAACCGCAAGGGTCTGTTCACCCGTGAGCGCACCCCCAAGCTGGCCGCCCACTACTTCCGTGACCGCTGGGGCAAAAAGGAACCGAACGACCGGTAAGCACTACCCATGAGATAGAAAAAAGCCCGCTGTTCATCGCAACAGCGGGCTTTTTCGCGATTATTTCAGATTCGGTCTGTCCTGATCGCCGTCGGCCTTGAACAAGACGAAGTTCTCGGGCTTGTTCGTGAAGTAGTAATACTCGGTGTTCTCGTGCACGGGCGGGGTCAGGTAGTTCGGGATGATGCAGCCGTCGCCCTCGACGCGCTCGGTGAAGCCGGCGGCCAGCCAGACGTCGGCAGGGATACCGGCGTTGTAGCAGTCCATGTACTCGGCACCCGCGTGGTTCAGGATGGCGTCCAGCGCTGCGCCGATGCGGGGCAGCACGCTGTCCTCACCGATGAAATCCACGAGCCGCACAACGGCGGCACAGCCGGTCTCCTGCGCGGTGACGGTGCGGGTCACGACGTAGGCCAGCAGCTTTCCGTTCTCCTGCGCGGCCCAGACATCGTACTTGAAGTGCGGATAGTGGAAGTACCGCCGCCGCATGTACCACACATCCTTGCGCGGCGTGTGGGGCGTGGCGGGCATACCCAGCGGGATCAGGTCCGCGGCGCTCTCGATTTTAGCAAGGCCCAGATCGCGCTGCACGGGGGGCAGGGAATACCGCAGCGGCTTTGCCAGATAGTAGGCGCGGCGGCGGCCCAGCCGGTAGTAATGGGGCAGGCGCTCGGCCTTCCAGCCCAGGAACTGGTAGAATGTGCAGGTGTTGGGGCGGATGTTATTGCAGGCGACGACGTCGGCATTCAAAAGCCCGGGCAGGGCGTTCATCAATTCCAACCCCACGCCGTTGTGGCTTTTGGCCGCGACCCAGACGCTGACCCAGATGTCCGGCCTGCGCTTTGTGTTGGCCAGTATGTACCCGGCGGCGCTGACGTACTCGCCGTCCTGCTCCGCCACGGCAAACTGCGGCACGCCGCCGCGGCCCGCGTAGTAGTGGTGGTACAGCTCGGGGCGGTTCAGCAGCGGCAGGCGCATATCAAAGTTTGCGTTGATAAAGTCGATGATGGCGGCATCCTCGCCGAGGCGTGCCAGCCGGAATGTTGTATCAGACAATGGCCGAACCTCCCGTGACCGGCAGCGTTACGCCGGTGATGAAGCCTGCCTCGTCGGAGAGCAGGAACGCCATGGCGGGTACAACGTCCGCGGGCGTTGCGTTGCGGCCCATGGGGTTTTCCTCCGCCGCGGCCTGCACGATGAGATCGGGCGTGTCCTTCAGGAAGTTCGTTTCCATCATGCTGGGGGCGACGCAGTTGACCGTGACGCCGAAGCGGGCATACTCGACGGCCAGGCTCTTGACCAGCCCGCCGATGGCGCTCTTGGCCATGACGTAAGCGGCGGTATTCTTGGGCGGGCAGCCGATGGTGTAGCTCGTCTGGATGAACAGCACACGGCCAAACCTGGCCTTGGCCATGGCGGGCAGCACGGCGCGGCAGATGCGCACGGCGCTGTGGACCTGAATTTCCAGATCGCGGTCAAAGCGGGTCTGGTCGAACGCCTTGAATTTGGCGTTCACAACGGGCAGCGCGGGCAGGTGGATGAAATGCGTCGGCGCGGGGGCGGAGGCCGCCAGCACCTGCACGAAGGTATCGACCTTGGCGCGGTCCGACAGGTCCACGTCGAACGGGCGCACCTGACCGGGGAAGCGGGCGCAGAGGTCAGCCAGCTTTTCCAGATCGCCGCAGCCCTGGGCCAGCACAAGCGTATCGGCGGGCGCGTTTTGCAGCAGCCGCTCGATCAGCGCGCGGCCCACATCGCTGGTGGCACCGGTTATTAAATAGGTATAGGACATGATTTTCTCCTTGTTATTTCGCTAACCCTGCCTTGATGATGCCGCGGGTCACGCGCTTGCCGTCCTGGTTCGTGATGACGGCCTTGATCTCGGCCTCGCTGCCGATCTCACTGACGCCGACAACCGTGCCCTTGACGGTCAGCGTGTCGCCGATGAAAATCGGCTTGGCAAATTTGCACTCCACGCCGTGGAGCAGGCAGTGCTCGCCGGGCAGATAGACGCCCGCCAGCGTAGAGAAAAAGCTCGCGCCCAGCATCCCGTAGACGACCCGCCCCGGGAAGCCGCGTCCCCGGGCGTAGTCGGCGTCGACGTGGATGGGGGAGACGTCCCCCGTGATGGCGCGGAATGCGTCCATCATCTCCGGCGTGACGGTCACGGTAAATTCCTCGGTCAGGCCGGGGGTCATCTCCGCCAGCGTGTAGTGGTTCATGGCAGGCTCCTTCGTTGTTCGAAAAAAGGCGGCAGGATGCCGCCTTACGTATTCTCTTGGCCCCCTCTGGGAGGCAAGGTTTTTACACCATCCGTGCAACCAGATCCAGCAGGTCGCCGACATCCTTCAGGCCGCGGACATCCGCGAGCTTGAACTTGATGTTGAACTTCTTCTCGATGGCCGTCAGCAGGTTGATCTGCTCCAAGCTGTCCCAGTCCTCGATGTCATCGGCGCAGGTGCTGCGGGTGATCTCCAGGGTGTCGTCGTCAAAATTATCGCGGAAAATATCCTGTACCGCGTTCAGAATTTCCTGTTCGCTCATAGTATAGCTCCTTTATAGTATGGTAGTTACCTATACTATAGCATAAAAGCGGGGCAGACGCAAGAAAAAGTGAGGAGAGAGGGGATGCCGCAGCGTTTCCGGGTCGATGACGAGCATCGACCCCTGCACGTAGGGGCGGATTCCATATCCGCCCGGAAAGTCTGCGGCGGCCTCTGCCTTCCCCGGGCGAGCGATGCTCGCCCCTACAGACCGTTTCCCACAGTGTTCACTCCTCACTGATGTTCACAGCCCATAATCCTCCAGCCGCCGCTGCAATTCCGCCTCGTCGGCTACAAAAACGCCCTGCTGCAGGGCTAAGACGTCGCTTTCGGGCAGAAGGCGGGTGTAAAGGTCGTCGTAGGTCGCCAGCGGGCCGATGCCGTCGGCGGTGTACAGCGCTACGTGCCCGCCGCTGTCCTTTAAAAGGTAGCGCGGCGCGGCGGTTTCCGGCTGCGGGCGGGCAAACCAGACCAGCGCCGCCGCAAGGCAGAGCACGGCCAGCCCCGCCAGCAGCGAAAGGTACAGCCCGTGCCCGTCGATTTGTCGGTTTTGCATAATAATTCCCCCTTGCACGGTTAGTATGGCCGCCATGACAGACAAAAACACCGAAAGTTGTGAATTTTACGTCTGACGCTGTACTTTTGCCCCCTTTTTGTGGTATAATCCATTCTATAGCATTGTGCAATTTCGTGTTACCACGCTTCGATACAGACCAAAGGAGGCGGTTCCCATAGAACCCAATCAGCAGCGCCATATCTCCACAGATGGCGTAAAGACGACGGCAGGCGCCACCGGCCAGCCCGGCGCACCCGCACCCAAGAACAAGAAAAAGCCCAAAAAGCGCCGCAGCATCATCGGTATGATCTTCAGCTTCATCGGCTGGCCGACGAACTCGTCGATCTTCTCGACATAGTGCAGAGAGAGCTGAGACGCGGGGATGAAGGTGCGGATGCCCATAACGTCCGCCAGCAGACCGCCCTTAACGGCTTCCTTGCCAACGCCTTCGACGAATTCGCCCGCTTCTTCCTTCGCGCAGATGTCTTCCCAAGCCTTGCGGTTGATGATGTTCTTCTGGGAAAGAAGGACGTTGCCTTCGCCGTCGTTAACCTTGACGACTTCGACTTCGATTTCGTCGCCGATCTTGACATCGGTAGAGGAAAGGTCGGACTTCTTCACCAGACCGTCCGCCTTGTAGCCGACGTTTACACACACTTCGTCATCGGTGATCTGAACCACCTGTCCGGTCACGATCTGGCCCGGGCGGAGCTGGACGAGCGTCTTGTCAACGTCTTCCATGGACATTACGGACTGATCCTGGGTTTCTTCGATGGGGGCTTTCTTCTCGATGTCGTTCATTCTTGCAACAACCTCCTTAATTATACAATCCGGCGTGGATGCACCGGCTGTAATCCCGATTGTAGCGGTCGGGCTGATCTTCAGCCCTTTGAGCTCGTCCGCCGATTCAATAAAGCTCGTCTGCGGACAGAGCTGCGCCGCCAGCGCGTACAGCTTGCGGCTGTTCGAGCTGTCCCGGCCACCGATCACGATCATGCGATCGGCCGTGCGCGCAAGCGCCATGCATTCC
>OHAF01001234.1_pt1 | contig 24332 bp, 24 predicted proteins | sample 1577041 | NCBI WGS metagenome assembly OHAF01 (sample SAMEA3541495, study PRJEB24748) | human gut metagenome | biome: human gut; feature: human-associated habitat; material: faeces | place: China | collected 2012
CCTTCTACATTTAATTTTTAAAACTATTATCAGGTAAATTTAAAGAGAATTTATATCTTTTATTTCTACTCCAGTATAGAAATGTTTAATTATTTCTTCTGCACTACTTCCTTGTTTTGCCATTGCATCTGCCCCTGTTTGGCTCATGCCAACACCGTGTCCATAACCTTTTACAGAGAATTTTATTTTTCCATTGCTTTTGATTATTTCAAAATTTGTAGATTTTAAACCTAATATTGTTCTTGCTTCAACTCCTGAAATTTGATGATTTCCAAATTTTACTGTTTTTACTCTTTTACTTTCTGTATATTCTAGTATTTTTATTTCATCATCATTTGAAAAATCTATTGATATGTCTGAATATTTTTCTTTCAGTTTGTTTATCAGTTCCTCTTCAGAGAATTCTATTTCTGAGGCATATTGAGTATACCCTTCTTCTCCTGAAGTTTGCACACTTTGTAGGTATGGATACCCTGTTCCTCCCCATACATTTACCGGAATTTCTGTTATTCCTCCACTATTAGAGTGAAAAAAGGCATTTATGGGTTGATTATTATAGGTTATTATTTTTCCTGCAGTATTTTTTACAGCCTTTGATATTTTTTCCCAGTTGCTTTCTCTTTTATCTTCTGCCCATCTTGATAGTCTGTCTTCTTTTGAAATCCAAGCTTGACAACATGTTGAACTATCACATATATCAGCATTTTGGTGTTTTTTATTTAAAATTTTGAAAACTGTATATGTTCTTGCAACTATTGCTTGTGCCTCTAATGCTTTACTGTCAAAGTCTGCTGGCATTTCTGCAGATACTACATTACACAAATAATCATCAATTTTTACTTGTTCTACTTCACCTGTACTGGTATGTAGTAAATTTATAGTTCCATATTTTTGATATTCGTATTCAGAAGTTGATGTATTTTCCGTTGTTTCAACAACAGTCTCACCAGAAGATTTATCTGTTGTTTTTTCTTCTCCTATATCATTTGTAGATGTTTTTGCTGTTCTATTTGTGAATATTGCTGGTAATATAAAACAAATAGTTATAAAACTTATCAAATAAATTAGAATTTTTTTCAATTTGCTCATCTCCATTTTTGTCTATATTTTAAGCAGAGGTTAATTTATTTTTCATTTTATCTAATACTTTTCTTTCTATTCTTGAAACTTGTACTTGGCTTATTCCTAATATTCTAGCAACTTCTGTTTGTGTCTTTTCTTTAAAAAATCTTAGTAAAATTATTTCTCTGTCTCTTTCATCTAATTCTTTTAGTAATTGTTTTATAACTATTTTGTTGGTTATTATTTCTTCTTCATTTTTTCCTGTTGATATTTTATCTAAAATGCTTAATTTTTTTCCTTCTTTATCACTTTGGTTTGAAGTGCCTTCTATGGATTCTATTGAATTATTTGATTCCATTGCAATTATGATGTCATCTTTATCAACTTTTAGTTCTTTTGCAATTTCTTCTATTGTTATTTCTCTTCCTTTTGTTATTAAGTAATGTTTTTTTAATTCTTGTATTTTTACATTTAGTTCTTTTATACTTCTGCTTACTTTTATTGGTCCATCATCTCTTATAAATCTTTTTATTTCTCCTAATATGTATGGCACTGAGTAGGTTGATAATTTTACTTCAAAATTTGTGTCAAATCTTTTTATGGACTTTATAAATCCTATACATCCTATTTGATACAAGTCTTCTACTTCATAACCTCTGTTCATAAATCTTTTTACTATACTCCAAATTAGTCCGATTATTATCTCTTATTAATCTCTCCATTTCAAATTTATTTCCGTTGCTGAGCTTGTTTTATTGAATTAATATCATTTTCATACATATAGCTCTACTCCTATTTTATTCTTTTGTTATAAATTCAAAACTATCTTCTTCTTGAATTTCTTTTTCTTTTTTTATCTTTTTGGTTAATGTTATTTTAGTTCCTAATCCAACTATTGATTCAACTTTCATCGTATCCATAAAACTTTCCATTATTGTAAATCCCATTCCTGATCTTTCTAGATTTGGTTTTGTGGTATATAATGGTTCTTTTGCAATATCTATATTTTCAATTCCTTTTCCATTGTCTGAAATTTCTATTATTATTTCGTTTGAAGTTTCTTCATTCATTTTTAATTTTGCATTTATTTTTATTATTCCTTGTCTATTTTCATATGCATGTATTATACAGTTTGTAACTGCTTCTGAAACTGCAGTTTTTATGTCTGCCAATTCTTCTATTGTTGGGTCTAATTGAGAAGCAAATGCTGCTACTGTAATTCTCGCAAATGCTTCATTAGCGGCTTTACTTATAAATTCTAATTTCATTTCATTTTCAAATTGTTCTTTCATAATACTTTCCTTTTATATGTATATTTAGGTTTTTTGTGTTTTACCTATAAACACTTTTTAGTTTTCGTATGTTTCTAATTGGGCTATTGGTATTAATTTTAATATTCCGCTCATTTCAAATATTTTCTTTACACTTTGTGTTAAATTTGCTACTTCTAATTTTCCACCTAACATATTTGTAAATTTATATCTTCCTATTATTAAGCCTATTCCTGCACTGTCCATGAAAGTAACACTATCAAAATCAAATATAACTTTTCTAGGCATATATCTTTCAATTTCATAATCAGCTCTCCTCCTTATCTTTTGTACACTGCAATCATCAATTTCTTCTTTTATTTTAAAAACTAAAAGCTTGTCCTTATCATAAAATTTAGATTCCATTTTTGCACTCTCCTTTTTTCTATTCTTGAGCTATTATAAAACTTTTTCCATATTTTTCCAAGAGTAAAAAAATAGAAGTTTTGTCGAATATACAGAAGTTTTCGACAAAACTTTTTTATTACTCATCTTCTATGCTTTCATCATACTCAAATTCATAGTTTTCTTCTTGTTCTTTATGCTCTTTAGCTTTTTTCTCCTTATTGTTCTTTTTTTGCATTTCTTTTAGAACTTTTTCTGTTTCTTGTTTTTTATTATTTACCATTTTATTCATCATATTATTTGTTCTTTCAATTAAGTCTGGTACATAATCTAGTAATTTATCAATACTTGAAGAATGTGTTACAGGCATTAATTTCACTGAATTTGCTTGTATTACTAAAAATGCTACTGGATTTATTGTTACACCTGCTCCTGAACCACCACCAAATGGTAATCTATATTGTATTTGTTCTTCTTTTTCTACTTTTTTGTACTCATCTATTGTTTCTCCTTTAAATTCACTTCCACCTGCTGCAAATCCGAATGATACTTTTGATATTGGAATTATAACTATATTATTTGAAGTTTCTATTGGTTCTCCTATTATTGTATTTACATCTATCATATCTTGTATACTATTCATAGCCGTAGTCATAAGACCTTCTATTGGATGTTCGCTCATTTTTATCACCTTTCCTTTTTTTATTTACTATACATATTGTATTTATAATATGTATCATTTTTATTTCAAATATACCTGAACCTTCTATATTTATTAAATTTTGGTCTATATAAACTGGTGTGACTAAAAATGATTGTTTATTATTGTATTTATTTATTTGTTTGCTTAAAATTATCGCTAATAATGTACTTATTACTGGAATTACAAATGCTGTTAACGATGCATTTTCTGTTCCTATTGAAATTTTTAAGTTTATTTCTTTTATTTCGGTTCGTATATTTTTTAATGATGTTATTAATTCTTTGTCTATATTTGCTTTATTTTCTATTATTTTTGTTTGTTCTTCTTTTATTTTTTCTTTAACTTTTTGATTTTTTAATATTTTATTTATTTTTTTACTGTTTATTTTTATATTAAAAATTGGTAGTATTCCAAATGTACATATTTTTATTTTTATTTGATATTTGTTATTTAAATGTGGTTTTGTAATTGTTGAAAATTTTAAATTTTGAATTTCAAATTTTATTTTTGTGGTTATTATGATTAGTATTATTATTAGAAATATAAAAAGAAAAACCAATATATCACCTTCTTTTTTTATGGTGTTATTAGTTTTTCCCTTTTTTTAATATTTAAACTATTTTCTTTTCTTCTACTGTAATATCTCCAAAAATTTCTTCTTGACTAGTCTCTACTTTGCTTCTTCTTGATAATTCAAGTAATCCACTAAATGCTGTTACAACTTCTTGTTTTTCACGTTTTTTTAATGAGAATAACTTATTAAATACAAATTTCTTTTGTTTTGTTAATACTTTATACATCTCCTTTACTTTATCTGCAACTGTATATTTATCAACTAAAGCTATTTTTTCAATATTTTTTGCATTTTGATTTATCTTAACACTATTTCTTTCAACTAATGCCTTATATATCTCTGGTATTTTTTCTGATTCATAGTCTTTTTCTAGTTTTTGCTTTGGAAGTTTTATTTGTTCTTGTTCTTTATAAAATCTATTTGCATAGATTAGATAATTTTCTTTAAATACTTTACTAATTTCTTTAAATTTTTTATATTCAATAATTCTTCTTATTAACTCTTCCTCTGTTATTTCTTCTTCTTCCTCTTCTTGTTTTGGTAATAAATTTTTTGATTTCAAGTACAATAATGTAGATGCCATAACAAGAAATTCACTTGCTATTTCTAAATTCATTTCTTCCATAGCATTTAAGAATTCTATATATTGGTCTGTTATATCACTTAAATTCACATCATATATATTCATTTTATTTTTGTCTATTAAATAACATAGTAAGTCTATTGGACCTTCAAAATTATCTATTTTTATTGAATATTTTTTTGTTTCTAATGTTAGTATTGACATTGTTTTCTCCTTGTTTTTATTGTTCTTCCATAGCTTTGTTTATATTTTCTGTTTTATAGCCTTTTTTTAATAAGTATTGTTTTATTTCTTCCATATCTACTGAAGTTGATTTTTTGTATATGATATTACTTGCTGATTTTTTTTCATACTCTTCTAGTTCTTCTTTATTTTCGTAGATGTAGTCTTCTACATCATTTTTATTTAGCCCTTTTGCTAGAAGTTTATATTTTAATTCTTTTATTGATAAATTTTTCAAAACTATAAAGTTATTTATTGTTTTTCTTATATATTCTTTGTCATCTATGTATTTTGCTTCTTTTAGGTATTCTATTATATCTTCTAATAAGTTTTCTTCCATTTCTTTGGAGAATTTTGTGCGTATTTCACTCTCTGTTCTTTTTTTGTATAAGATATATTTTAATACTTTAGTTTTTCCTTTATCAAATTCATCTATGGTATACATTTATTATTCCTCATCCTCAAATTCGCCATCTTCATTTACTTCTGGTAATTCTTCTCCTAAGCTATCTTCAAATGCTTTTGCAAAATTTGCTCTAACTTTTTCTTCTACTTCTTCTAGAATTTTTGGATTATCTTTTAAATATTTTTTAACATTTTCTCTACCTTGTCCAATTCTATCTCCATCATAGCTGAACCATGATCCACTCTTTTCTATTATGTCCATATTTACAGCCATATCTAAGATATTTCCAGCTTTTGAAATTCCTTCTCCGTATACTATATCAAATTCTGCTTCTCTAAATGGTGGAGCTACTTTATTTTTGATTACTTTTACTCTAACTCGGTTTCCTTTTACTTCTCCATCTTGTTTTATGTTTTCTATTTTTCTTATGTCTAATCTTACTGATGCATAAAATTTTAATGCTCTACCACCTGTTGTTGTTTCAGGATTTCCAAACATTACTCCTATTTTTTCTCTTAATTGGTTTATGAATATTAATACTGTTTTTGATTTATTTATTGCTCCTGCTAATTTTCTTAGGGCTTGTGACATAAGTCTTGCTTGAAGTCCCATATGTGAGTCTCCCATGTCTCCATCTATTTCAGCTTTTGGTACTAATGCTGCAACAGAGTCTACTACTACTACATCTAATGCTCCACTTCTTACTAGGCTTTCTGTTATTTCTAAGGCTTGTTCTCCTGTGTCTGGTTGAGATACTATTAAGTTGTCTATGTCTACTCCTAATTTTTTAGCATATACTGGGTCTAATGCGTGTTCTGCATCTATGAAAGCTGCTTCTCCACCCATTTTTTGTGCTTCTGCTATTACATGTAATGCAAGTGTTGTTTTACCAGATGATTCTGGTCCAAATACTTCTATAATTCTTCCTCTTGGAACTCCTCCTATTCCTAATGCCATATCTAAGCTTAAAGCTCCTGTTGGAATTGCTTCTATTTCCATTGCTTTAAATTCTCCAAGTTTCATTACTGAACCTTTTCCAAATTGTTTTTCTATTTGGCTCATTGCTGCCTCTAAGGCTTTTTTCTTTTCTACATTTTCTGCCATTTTTTGTTCCTCCTTAATTTGAACTTTTGTTTGATAAATATTTTATATCATCAAATATTTGTTTTGTCAATATCTTTTTTAAAAAATTTTTATTTGTACCAATCTTTTATATTATAAAACTGATAAAACCAGTTTGGTTCTAAGTTTCCATGTAAGTTTGAATTATATGCAACTGTATATTTATTATTATACAAACTTATATATGGAATTTCAATTTTATATATTTCCCCTAGTCTCTTATAATTTTGTTTTATTTTATTTTCATCTGTTGTATTTTTAGCTTCATTTATTAAATTTTTCACTTCATCATTTGAATAATTAGCTAGATTATTGTCTCCAAAAAATGTTGATAAATCTGGACTTATTGAGAGATTCATACTACACAAAATCATATCATAATTTTTATTTTGCAAATAACTATTATATTGTTCATTATTTGCTTTTATTATATTTATTCTTATTCCTTGATTTTCTAGTTGTGTTTTTATGTTTTCTGCCACACTTACTCTAGTTGTATCTGTTGATTTTACTACAAAATTTAATGTTATTCTTTGAGTTTTATAATTTACTGTTTTTTGCCAGTATTTATATTTATAACTCCAACCATCATCTACTAATATTTGTTTTGCTTGTTCTAAATTATACCCTGAACTTGAATCTTGTTCTTTATAAACCCAAGAACCATAATCAAGTGGAAAACTTGATTGATAATATTTGTCTCCATATATACTTGATACTATGTTAGATTTATCTATAGAATAAGCTATAGCTTTTCTTATATTTAAATTTGATACCAATGCACTTTGAGTATTAAATGCTATAAAGTCGTGTTCTCTTCCTTTCATTTCCTTAGCAGTATAGCCAATTACGCCTATATAATCTGATAAATTGCTATTTTGGGTACTAACTAAATCTATATTTCCAACTTTAAATGCATTATATAATTCTCCTGCTGTTGAATATAAATTTATTGTTATTTTTTCTAAGGTTAATTTCTCATCTGTTTTCCAATAATATTCGTTTTTTTCTAATATGATTGCAGAAGATTGCACTTCTGTTACTTTATACATTCCTGTTCCAAGTGGTACTATATTAGGTGTAAATTCTTTATCACTATAATACTTACTTGATAATATTGGAAATGTTAAATTATATTCAAAAAACGGAACTTCTTGATCTAATATTATTTTTACTGTTGAATTATCTACTGTTTCAACTTTTATAACGTGTGCAACATTTGCTGAATAAATTGTATCTGAATCTTTTAATCTATCTATTGTAAATCTTACATCATCTGCAGTAAATTTTTCTCCATCTGACCATTTTACATCTTCCCTTAGTTTTATTAAATATTCTGTATCAGACTGTTTTGCCCATTCTTTTGCCAAACTTAGCTCTGCTTTATAATCTGTTGATATTGTTACTAAAGAATCAAATATAATCTTTGATATATCTTGTATATTTTTGTTTTTGCTTAATATTGGATTAATACTGTCAAAAGATGCAACACCTAATTTTAATTCTTTTGTTATTTCTTCTGTTTTTTCTTCTATTTGTACTTGTTGAGTATCATTTTTTTTCTCATCATTTTTTATTTTTATAATTGCAAATATCATTATTCCTATAGCAAATATTATAAAAATGTATTTAGAAAAATTCGATTTCATAATCCACCTCTATCTTATGTTGTTATCATACATTAATTTTGTTATTTTTTCAAGTTCTTTATTAATATTTTTGAATTAATGTTTCTAAATAAAAAAATACTACTATTAAAATTATAATAGTAGTATGCCGATATTTAACATAATTATCAAGCTATTTGGTTTAATAAATTGGCTAAAAAAATCATTGAATTGTCTTCATTCAAGATAGTTATTGTAAAATATATACCTTTAACTTCTTTAATCTTGCAATAAACCAATCCAACTTTTCTAGCTTCATCTTCTACAATTCTTACTATGTTTTCTTTACTTCTCAATTTCGTTGTATAAAATGTAATTTTATATATTTCATTTACTTTTCTACAATCACATATTGGATTACATACTTTTTTACCTCTTATACATCCATGTAAATTTTCCTTTATCTTGTTTTCCATTCTACTGATATAAGATTGAGAGAAACCTAAATTTTTACCTATTTCATGCTGTTTTACTCCTGCACTTTTTAGCAATAATACCGTTCTTTCTTTTGCATCATTTAAATTTAAAATCCAATTTAATGCATTTTCTAGTACTTCATTTACGTCTCTATCTTCATAATAATTACTTTTATCAGCTATTATTTCCGATAACACTAATGTATTTCCATCTTTATCTTCTGATAATATATCATCGATTGATTTTACATCTAAATGTTTATTTTCCTTCCGTAAATACATTAAAATTTCATTTCTTATACACTGTGATGAATAAGTTGAAAATTTAACATTTTTTGTTTCATCAAATGAAGATGCTGCTTTTATTAGTCCCATTGTTCCCTCAGATACTAAATCATCAAAATCAACATTTGATGAAGAAAATTGCTTTGCTACATACCGTACTAACCCTAAATTATTAGTAACTAATTTTTCTACTTTTTCTTGCATTTTTCTTTCCCCCTCAGCTTTTATTAAATATCTAATTAAATAGTTACAACGATATATTTTAGTCTTTTTTATTGTTATATACATATATTATTTGTAAAAAACTGGAAATGTTTTACAAAAATTAGGAAACTATTTTTTCGTAAATAATATTAATTTATTAACAATATTACATTATATGCTAAAGTTGTGCACATACATAAAATTATTCCACAAAGTGTTGGTAATAAAAACGCTATTCCAGTCCATTTCCAACTATTAGTTTCTTTTTTTATTGTAAGTAGCGTTGTAGCACATGGAAAATGTAATATCGTAAATAACATTACATTCATTGCAGTCAGCATATTCCATCCATTTTGAATTAAAATTTGCCCTATTTGAATTGTATCTTCTATTTTTACCAACGCACCACCTTTTAAGTAAGACATTAATATTATTGGTAAAACTATTTCATTTGCTGGAATACCTAATATAAAAGCTGTTAAAATGTAACCATCTAACCCCATTAATTTTGCAAATGGATTTAAAAAATTTGCAATTATTGTAAGTAGACTTTCTCCATTTATTCCTATATTTGCTAATAACCATATTACTAATCCTGCTGGTGCAGCAACTGATATTGCCCTTCCTAATATAAATAATGTTCTATCAAATATGGAACGTACTAATATTTTTCCAAATTGTGGTTTTCTATATGGTGGTAATTCTAATACTATTGATGATGGCATTCCTTTTAATATTGTATTTGATAATATTTTTGATATTATTAATGTCAAAAATATTCCAAATATTATAACAATAATTACTGCTAATGTTGATAATATTGATGATAAAAAGCCATTTCCTGCTGAATATGCACCTGCTATAAATATTGTAGCTATTGATATTAAAAATGGAAATCTTCCATTACATGGTACAAAATTATTGGTTAGAATTGCTATTAATCTTTCTCTTGGTGAATCTATTATTCTACAACCTGTTACTCCACAAGCATTACATCCAAATCCCATACACATTGTTATCATTTGTTTTCCACTACAACATGCTTTTTTGAAAAATCCATCCATATTAAAAGCAATTCTTGGAAGATACCCTAAGTCTTCTAAGATTGTGAATAATGGAAAAAATATTGCCATTGGTGGTAACATTACTGCTATAATCCAAGTTAAAGTCTGATATATTCCATTTATTAGCATGTCTGATAACCATTGTGGACAATGTATATAATTTGCAAAATTTATTAGTTTGATTTGTATTGAATTAAATAAATTACATAATAATTCCGATGGATAATTTGCACCTACTATTGTTATCCAAAATATTAATCCTAAAAATAAAATCATTATTGGTATTCCAAATTTTTTTGATGTTAGAATTTTATCTATTTTTCTATCTCTTCCACTATAATCTCTATTTTCAAAACTACATACTTCTTGGCTAATTTCCTCTGCCTTTTTTACTATATTACTAACTATTTTATCTTTAAAATTTTTATTTGTTATTCCTTCTTTTTCTAAATTATTTTTTATCTCTTCTGTACATCTTTTTATATTTTCATCCTCTAAATTAATATCAAATTTCTTTTGTATTGTTTCTAAAATTTTTTCTTCTCCATCTATTATTTTTATTGAAATCCATCTATACAATTTTTCTGATATTTTATTTTCTTCTAAAGTTAATGGAATTCCTCTATAATTTTCTTGTTCATTTTCTTCATATGTATTAATTAACTCTTGTTCAAGTATATCTATATTTTCTTCAATTTGACTATTATATTCTATTTTTTTTGGATTTGGTATTATTTCTTTTTTGCAAACTTTATATATTGTATTTTTCAATTTTTCTAAGGTGCGTTTATCTCTAGCTGTTGTTCCTACTACTGGAACACCCAAAAGTTCTTCTAATTTTTTTAGATTAATATTGATTTTTTTCTTTTTTGCTTCATCTAATAAGTTTACACATACAATGATATTATCTGTGATTTCCATTATTTGAAATACTAGATTTAAGTTTCTTTCTAAACATGTACTATCTACTACAACTATTGTTACATCTGGCTTTTCGAAGCATATATAGTCTCTCGCTATTTCCTCTTCTTGTGAATTTGACATTATTGAGTATGTACCTGGAATATCTACAAGATTAAATTTTTCATCTTTTATCACAAGATTTCCTGTTGCATTTGCAACTGTTTTTCCTGTCCAATTTCCTGTATGTTGATGCATTCCTGTTAAATTATTGAATATTGTTGATTTTCCTACGTTTGGGTTTCCTGCTAGTGCTACTGTATATGTGTTTTCCACAATATCACCACCTTTATTTTGTTACTTAAATATATGTCAATTTGTTTAAATAATTACAATATTAAAAGAGCTTTCACACATTTTATGTATGAAAGCTCCCCATAATCTTTAATTAACGATTGATAATCGATGAGATATACTTGTAATCAATCCCATCAGCTTTAACAATCCATTCATCTCCATTCCGGACTTCTCCTCCCAAACTCTTTAAGACATTAGCTATGCTTGCATTGATATCATTCATTTCTGGTTTATCTTCCTGATACGAATGAACTACCATTAATGCTTTTGCCTTTTCATTTGGTGCGGTTGAATAAAGATAATGATTGTCTTTTATAAGCCATAAAATTGCACAAACGACTAAATCCTCCAAAGCTCTTGTTCCGCCTTTGACTGGTGAAATCCAATCAATTGTAGGACAATCAAAACTTACACGTATCTCATTGCTACTCTCTGAATAACTTGGGTCATAGTTATATCTTACCTGACCCCGAAACTTAGAGCTACCATCGTGTTCTACCTCGAGAATATCAAGATAGCAAGTTGGAATACTACCTGCGCTTATTGAAGCGACCCTTAAAAAGACTTTTCCTGAATGATGTAACATAAGTTATTCCTCCTTTTTATATAAAAGATATTTTTATTATAGCACCTTATTTATGTAAAGTCAAATTTTATAATAAAAAAAGAACCATTTAAAATGATTCTTGGTGTGGATGTTCTTATAGGACCTTTGTTGGAACGTTGAAAAATCAATAATTTCTCAGCACACTAAAAAGCATATTTACATTAATTAGTTCTGCAAAATAGTATATTACTCTTACTATTGTTTCTGAAAAGAGAATACAAAAAATTATAGAACCTATTGCCATTATATATAAAAGGTCAAATATTTTTTTCTAAAACATCCTATAGAAATTGATTTTTTATGTAAAATAGTGTATAATATAAGTGTTTAAATATTTATCGATTGCTCCTTTTTTCTTTAATAGAGTCTTCATGGTTAAAAAAATATATTTTTAGGAGGTATAGTAATATGAAAAACACTGTGTTACAAACTTTAAAAAAATTCTTTTGGTATTGTATGGCAAATTCTACTATAGAAGATGTTGGAAATTCAATACTTAATGATGAATCCTTTCTTCGGGATGTAAAGAATAGTAGAGAGGCTACAATACACCTTTCAAAAAAACATCTTGGGATTGTTACATCAAAAGTAGTAAATGATATGTTAAACGAACATCATTACACGGTTACTTTGATGAAATATCGTTTTAAAGGTATGGATGTATTTGTTTCACAGTAGTAGATGCTACAAAATTCCCCCTTAGGTTAACTATGGAGGAATTTTGTGTTTTATATTAATATAGTGACATATTTGGTACCGATGGTGGGACTCGAACCCACATGGTTTCCCGCACGATTTTGAGTCGTGTGCGTCTACCAATTCCGCCACATCGGCATATATGATATATGCTAATATATATTAGCATATATCTAAATAAATGTCTAGCATTTTCAAAATTTTATTTTGATTTTCTTGTTCTTGTTTTCTCATTTTTTTCTGTATCTTCATCAAATACAACTATTTCATATTCATAAACTTCCACGTCTTTTACAAGAACTTCTGAAAAATCATCCTTTTCATCTTCTAATTTTGCAACTTTAAACGTTTTTTTACTTAAAAGATTTAAATGTAATTTTGCTGTATTTAATATTAATTTTGTTGATAAATCCATTCCAAGTGGTAATGTTTTATTTTGATTATCATAGAAAATAATATTAGTAAATGCAACTCCATTTGTGCCTTCTTTTACATTTATTTTGTATAAATTAATTTTATTTCCATCTTCTATCATTGCATCTTTGATTTCTTCTTCTGGATTTATGTTAAAAACATTAATTTCTTTGTTGTTTAATTTATCATCTAATACTGCTTTGTATACTGGTAAATTTTCTGGAATTACACCTTTTTCTAAAGCACTTGCTATATTTTTTATTATAGATTGTAAAGTTAGTTTATAGCCTATTTGTTTTGTATTTTTATTTACATCTAAAATATTATATTTATCTCTTGGTAATTCTCTGTGTTTTTTATTGTTTATTTTTTTAATTTTTGTGTTATTTTCTATTAAATTACCAAAAATATCATACTCTTCTGCTAAAGATTTTTCATCTATAGCTTCTTTTTTGATTTCTTTTAAACTTTTTTCTATGTCTTCTGGCATAATATCATTTGTTTTTATTTTGTTTAAAATTCCGACTACATTCGTTGATGCTATAAAGGTAGCATCTATTTCTTCTTTACTTAGATTTTTTCTTTGCATTCTATCTAATTTTTTTCCAAGCTCTTCGAAATCTTCTTCATAATCAAAAGTCTTTTCTATTCTTTTTATTACATTTACTTCTTCTAATTCCCCTTCAGGAAGTACTGCCATTTCATCTTTATTGCTATATTTCCAAAATTCAAATATGCTTTTTTTATGGCTATCTATTTCTTCTATAAATTTTGCCGCATTTTGAATTTTCTTTTCCATGTTTTTGTTTTTCAATTTTAAAGCATTTACATCCATTAAAAGATTTTTCATTTCTGTTTCTAATTTTTCTAGTTCTTTATAATTTTCTATTAATTCTTCTAATGTGTATACCTTTTTAATTGGTATTTTTTTCTTTTCTTTTTTTGCTTCTTGCATTGCTTTTGGTAGTTCTTCTTGATTATTTTCTTCTATTCCTTCATATTCTTGTTCTTCTGCTTCTTTTCTTACTTTGTTACTTTTTTTACTGTATTTGAAGAAATATTTTACTTTTCCAAAGAATGATTTTTTACATTCTAAAAATGTTGATATTTGTTTTTCTTTAGCTATATATTCTATATCTTGCTCTGCTGCAATTTGTTTTAATTCTTCTAATTTCTTTTTATAAAAACGTATTTTACTTCTAATTTCTTTTCTTGATTTTAGTGCAACTTTATATTGGTCTCTTATAAAACTTGTCATGTATTTATATTGGATTTTTTGGTCTTCTAAATAAAATTCCAAACTACAATTTTCATCTATGTTTGTTGTAAAATTAAAGTAATGTGGTAATTCTGTTTGTAATATAAATAATGCTTTTATTAATTTATAGAATTCGTTTGCTTCTTTAGCTGTTTTTAATTCTATTTTATATGGCGTTTTTATTTTTCCATATACATTTGTTTCACCTATTATTTGAATTGATAATTCTTCATTTTTGTCATATACTTCATATATTAAAGGCCAGTCTTTTGTAAACATCCATAAGTAATTTTCCATGTCTTCGAAGGCTGATTTTGTCCAAAATTTATTAGAATATTTTACATTACTTACTGGTACAAATATTTTTGCATTTTTCTTATTTTCAATTTTCTTCTTTAATATGTAGAAAAATGTTGAGTAATCTGTGTCTTCTGTTGGAACTATCATGAAATATTTGTCTGTATTTTCTGAGTAATATATTTGCCATAGGTAATTTCCTTGATATTTTATTTTGAATGGTATTTCTCTATTTAAGTTGTTTTGCTCTTTTTCTACATTTTCTACATCTTCTATATTAAAGTTTTTTAACATATTTAAAAATGTTGTATATTTTAAAATGTTTTCTTCTTTTTCATTATCTAAGTATTCATATAAAGGACTTGCTTTTTTGTATTTTTCTCCTAATTCTTCTAGTCTATTTGTTGGAGATAACAGTATTTGTAAATCTTGTATAGGAATATAACGATATTGCCTATATTGTTTTTCATCATAAAATCTAGAAACTCTAAATTCTAGTGGCTCAAATTCTTTTAGTTTTTTTGGTATGTTATCTAGTTCTAATCCTAAATATTCTAATTTATCTTCTATTCCCTCTATTTTTTCTTTTTTCTTTCTAGGCAATTTCAATATCTCCTTCCATTATTTTATTATTGAATAAAAATTTTCAAACTGATATCCTTGTTGTTGGAAAAATTCTATTAGTTTTGGTAAAAATTCTACTGTTACTCTTTTTGCTTGTGCATCATGCATTAGAATAACTATACTGTTTTTGTTTTGAGTTGTTTTTTGTAAATTATTCATTAGATATTCTTCATCTGGACTACTTTTTTCTGCATCACCTGTTAATGCATTCCAGTCAACATGCATTATATTATTTTGTTCTAATAGTGTTACTGCTTCTGCTTTTAGGTTTGCATATTTTCCACCAACTGATCCACCAGGGAATCTAAATAAGTGTGAATTATATTCTGGTACATCTATTGCTTTTGCAACAGCTGAATTACATTGGTTAAATTCTTGTAATACAGTTTCTGGCGAAGAATATATTTGTGAATATTGATGAGAATACCCATGGTTTGCAATATAATGCCCTTCTTGATATGCTCTTTTTACCATTTCTGGCATTTTTTCTACTTGTGTTCCTAGTACAAAAAATGTAGCTTTTATATCATTTGATTTTAATATATCTAATACATCTGCTGTATTAACTGATGGCCCATCATCAAAAGTAAGAAATACTCTTTTAGTTTCTGATTTATATATTCCTTTTATATTTTGTTTTCCTTCATCAGTTAATTTTGGAATTTTAGCTTGTCTTTCTCTTTCTTGTTTTTGTAATTCTTCTTGCTTACTTTCATATTCTATTAATTTTTGTTCAAATCTTTTTGCACTTTTTAGCCTTATAGTTGTATCAACACTATAATATATAATAAAACCTAATGTGATAATTATTAAAATTACTATTATTGTAGTAAAAATTATTCTTTTTTTATCAACATATTTTTTCATACTATATATATTATAGCCCTGATATTGATCCTTTTTATGAAATAAGTTCATTATTACATCCTCTTATATTATTATTTTTTCATAACTTGTTTTATATATTCAATTTCTTCTTCTGCATTTAATCTCATAAATATAGGTTCACCTTTTTCAATTACTTTTATTCCTTTTAAATTTTCGTAATTGTTTAGGCTTTCCCATGTTTTTAATTCTTCATTTTCTATTCCTATTTGTCTTAATATATTTTCAGATGTTTCATTCATAAATGGTTTTATTAATATTGCTATTTGTCTTAAATTTTCAATTAGATGATACATTGATGATTCTAGTTTTTCTGTTTGTTCTTCTTTTGCAAGTGTCCATGGCATTGTTTCATCAATATATTTATTTGTTCTTGATACTAAATTCCATATTTCTTGTAATGAATTTGCTATTTCAAAGTTTTCAAAAAGTTTTACAAATTTTTCTTTTTGTTCTTCACAAGCTTTTTCTATACTTTCATCAGCTTCATTTGGTGTTCCTTTGTATTCTGGTACTTGTCCACCAAAATATTTATTTACCATTGATACTGTTCTGTTTAATAAGTTACTTAAGTCATTGCATAAATCAAAATTGTATCTTTCAACAAAAGCTTCTGGTGAGAATAGTCCATCTTGTGATGTTGGCATTTCTCTTAATAAGAAGTATTTTGTTGCATCTAATCCATATCTATTTATTAAATCTTCTGGATATATTACATTTCCCTTAGATTTACTCATTTTTCCATCTTTCATTGTTATCCAGTTATGAACAAATATTGTTTTTGGTAATGGTAAATCTAATGCCATTAAGAATATTGGCCAATATATTAAGTGGAATCTTGCTATATCTTTTCCTACTACGTGAACATCTGCTGGCCAGAATTTTTTGAATAATGTGTCATCATCTGACATATATCCTAAGGCTGTTATATAGTTTGTTAATGCGTCTAACCATACATATACTACGTGTTTTGGGTCTTTTAATACTTTTATTCCCCAGTCAAATGATGTTCTTGTTACACATAGGTCTTCTAGTCCTAGTTTGATAAAGTTATTTATCATTTCTTGTTTTCTATATTCTGGTTTTATAAAATCTGGATGTTCATCATAGTATTTTAATAATCTATCTGTATATTTTTTCATATTGAAGAAGTATGCTTCTTCTTTCATTGTTACTACTTCTCTTCCACAATCTGGACATTTTCCATCTACTAATTGAGTTTCTGTAAAGAATGTTTCGCAAGGTATGCAGTATTTTCCTTCATACTCTCCTTTATAAATGTCTCCTTGTTCCATGAATTTGTCAAATATTTTTTGAACTATTTTTGTATGTCTTTCTTCTGTTGTTTGAATGTAATCATCATATTGTATATCCATTTTTTTCCATAGTTCTTTTGCTATTTTTGCCATTTCATCTACATATTCTTTTGGTGTTTTTCCTGCTTCTTTGGCTTTTATTTCTATTTTTTGTCCATGTTCATCTGTTCCTGTTAACATGTAACATTCTTTTCCTCTTAATTGGTTATATCTTTTTAAACTATCTGCTACTACTGTTGAATACGCTGTTCCTATATGGAATTTTCCACTTGGATAGTATATTGGTGTTGTTACGTAAAATGTTTCTTTCATTTTTTGTCACCCTCTCTTCTTTTTTTCTTACTTATGTTATCACATTTTGTAGGTTTTGTCTAGAAAATTTTAGATTTATGTTTGTTTTTTATTATTATCTATTGTAGCCACAATTTCATTGTGATATAATTCAAAAAAAACATTAGGAGATACAATTATGAAAAACTTTTTTATTATATTGGCAATGAAAATACTAAATCTTATACTAAAAATATGTCATAAAAATGGAGGGAACTTTTTAGGAAAAATTGCATACGATTGGAACCCAAAGATATTCAAATATTTTAAAGTAAATTGTCCAGTAATTGCAGTTTCAGCAACAAATGGTAAAACAATGACAAATAATTGCATAGGTTATACTTTAAAAACTGCAGGTTATAAAGTCGTAAGTAATATCGAAGGAAATAATATGGAAACTGGTATTCTTTCAACTATCTTAAAGAATTGTACTTTAACTGGAAAAATAAAAGCTGATTATCTTGTATTTGAAGTTGATGAAAGCTACATTCCTGTTGTTTTTAAAGATTTTAGATTAGATACCTTAGTAATTTTGAACTTTTTCCGTGACCAATTAGATAGAAATGGAGAAGTTGAGTCTTTAATTTTAAGAATAAATGAATTTTTAAAAACTTATAATGGAAATTTAATTTTAAATAATGATGACCCAAATGTTTCAAGACTTGGACAAGCTAATCCTTCAAATGAAAACATTTATTATTTTAGTGTTGATAGATATAATTTTGCAACAGATACAATTAAAGAAGCTGGAGAAGGCAAATTCTGTCCTTTCTGTAAAACACGTTTGGAATATGAATATTATCAATATTCTCATGTTGGAAAATTCAAATGTCCAAATTGCAATTTCGGTGATAACGAAATATATAAATCAGCATCAAATGTTGATTTAAAAAATAGATGTTTTGATATTGATGGAACTACTTATAAAATAAATGGAAATAGTATTTATTTAATTTATAATTATACTGCTGTATATTCTGTTTGCTCTTTATACAACATTCCAAAAGAAGCAATTCAAAAGGCTTTTGCTAATTTTAACCTTAATAATGGTAGACTTGAAGAAATAGAAATTGGTGGTGTACAAACAATAATAAATCTTGCTAAAAACCCTACTGGAAGCAATGTAAGTCTTCGTATATTAAATGAAGATGATGATGAAAAAGAGCTATTATTTGTTTTAAATGATAATATTGCAGATGGATTTGATGTTTCTTGGATTTGGGATATTAATTTTAATAATTTGAATAATGTTACAAGAATTATAACTTCTGGAACTAGAGCTTATGATATTGCAATTAGAATAAAAACTAGCGGTTTCCCTGCTGAAAAAATAGAACCTTATTTAGATTTAAAAGAAGCTGTTAAAAGCTTATATAAAACTTCAACAAAAAAATATGTTATTGCAAATTATACTGCTTTGCAACCAACAAGACATGCTTTAAAAGAGCATAATACTTCAAAGGAGATTTAAAGTTTGAAAAATAATTGTAAAATACAATATTTTTAATCAAATTTTGTGCCTTGTAAGAAAGGAATGTTAGTAAAAATGAAAGAAATTAAGATTTTATATTTATACCCTGATATGTTGGAATTATATGGAGATTATGGAAATGTTCAAGTTTTAAAATATAGAATTGAAGCTCGTGGCTATAAAGCTATTATTGATAGATATTCTATTGGTGATGATGCTCCAAACTTTAATGATTATGATATTGTTTTTGCCGGCGGTGGTGCTGACAATGAACAAAGTATTTTAGCTGATGATTTAGTTAAATATAAAGATAATATTAAAGATGCTGTAAATAATGGTGTGTTTTTCTTACTTATTTGTGGTGCTTATCAATTATTTGGTAAGTATTACAAAGGCGTTGAAGGAAATATTATTCCTGGTCTTGAAGTTTTTGATTATTATACAGTTGCTAATCCTGATAGAAAGAAAAGATGTATTGGAAATATTGTTATTGAAGCTACTTTAAATGGTGTAGAGACTAAGGTTATTGGTTTTGAAAATCATGGTGGACAAACTTTTGATATTTCTAATTCTTTTGGTAAAGTTCTTTTTGGAAATGGTAATAAATTTGGTGATTCAGAAGAAGGATTTTTTAAATCTAATGTTATTGCAACTTATTTACATGGTCCACTTCTTTCTAAAAATCCAGAACTTGCTGATTATATTATTAAATATTGCTTAGATAGAAAATATGATGAAAATATTGCTTTAGAACCAATTAATGATGAGTTTGAAAATTTATGTAGAGAACAGTTATTAAATAGATTTTTAAATCAAAACTAAAAAAATTCAATAGAGAATTACTCTATTGAACTTTTTTAATCACAAAATTTTTCCATTAAAAACAATTTCTCTTGAGGTTTTATTATAATAACCTTTTTCTAAAACTTGCTCTTGTTTCCAATTATATTTTTTTATAATACTTGAAAATTGTTGAATCTTATTTTCCGAAATACTAATTAACGGTTTATTTGTTTTCAAATAATCAAAAGATTTTTCTAATAAAGCTGTTGCAATTCCTTTGTTTCTTTGCTCTTTTATAACAAAAATTGAACAAATTTTTTTCTCATCTTTTTTTCTTTTCAATATTGCAACTCCAACTATTTTTTTGTTAATAGTAGCTATAAAAATTTCTCTTGTCCCATTTAATATATCAGGTACAACTTTTTTCCAATACCATAAAAAGAAGTTTCGATATTCTTCTGAAATATCATCCATAAAATTATATATTTCTAAAACAGTATTAGAAAATTTTTTATGATTTTCTTCTATATAATTAGAAAGTTTCAAAATTTGATACATCATATCAAATCTCCTTTTTGTGCTTACATTATCACTTCTACATTTTCTAATTCAATTGCTGGTAAACTTGCTATTAAATTATTTTTTGCAAAAATAACAGAATAGAATCCATCTAAAAGAAATCCGTTTTTGTCTACTATAATAGGTTTCGGAATATGGTAGTATTTTTCATAACATTCTACTACTTTTTTATATTTAGCATTTTGTGTACAATCTCCTAACCGTATTTCTGTTATAATAGTCGATATTTCTCTTTTTGATATCCATTCTTTTGGAATTTCAAACTCTTCCCATTTTTTTATGAATTCTTTGTAAACTTTTAAATCTTTTAAATATGTCTTACTGTTTTTTCCAGTCAATTCTAGTTGTTTATACTTTGCGTATTGTTCCTTTGTCATATTTGATTTTTCACTATTACACTTTTGACATGCTGGTAATAAATTATTAGTGATAGTGGGTCCTCCCATATCTTGTGGGTAAATATGATCCATTGTCATTTTCTTATCATTGAAAGTTTTTCCACAATATCCACAGATATGTTTTCCTCCTTTTAATTTAAAAGTCAATTCAAAAATCACATAACGGTATGATGCTTCTTTCCGTATTTTTAGTACTCCATCTTCAACAAAAGCATCGTTTTTTTGTTCTGCATTCCCTATAAAAAATCTTTCTGGTAAATCCATAATCATAGATACTACCTCCTTTGCTTTTTTTTTATTATATAAGTAAAACTTAAAAATATCAAGTCAATTGCCTAGTATTTCTCACTTTTATTTATATTGATTTTCTTTTATAACTTTTCCTGTTTGTAGTGATTTTTTTACATCTACAATTTTTTGATTTGAAGAACCTCTAAATTGTAATTTCAAATCTCTCTTATCTTCTTCAAATTTACCATCAACTATGACATCAATATATTTTAGTAATTCTCTTGTTGTTTCATTATCTTTAGCCATTTTTCCTACAACATCTTTCTCAAAGTCGAATCCCGTATAACACCAAATATTTTTATTAGGAAATTTTTCCTTTACCTTCTTTACTAATGGTAATAATCCCTCTTGATTTCTAGGTTCTAATGGTTCTCCACCTAAAAGAGAAAGTCCTGATATGTAATCATGATTCATATAATCTATTATTTGTTGTTCTTCTTTTTCAGAGAATTCTTTTCCATAATTAAAATCCCATGCACATTGATTAAAACACCCTTTGCAATGATGATTGCATCCACTAACAAATACTGATACTCTAACACCTTCACCATTTGCTACATCTATCTTTTTTATATCTGCATAATTCATACCACGCCTCCAATCTTTTTCTTACATATGTAGAACTCTTTGCTTTATTTCTTTAGTCTTTCCTGCATTCCAAAAATTTTCTCCTAAATATCCACATGTTCTTCTAACTACTGTCATTTTGCTATGATCTTTGTTTCCACAATTTGGACATTCCCATTCGTTATTATCATTTATTATTATTTCTCCATCAAATCCGCAAACATGGCAATAGTCTGATTTTGTATTAAATTCTGCATATTGTATATTTTCATATATAAATTTCACGGCTTCTTCTAATGCTTTTATATTTTTTTGCATATTTGGTATTTCAACATAGGAAATTGCACCACCTAAAGAGATTTTTTGGAATTCGCTTTCAAATTCTAATTTTTCAAACGCATCTATTTTTTCTCTAACATCTACATGATATGAATTTGTATAATACCCTTTGTCTGTTATATCTTTTATTGTTCCAAATTTTTCTTTGTCTATTCTTGCAAATTTATAACATAAACTCTCTGCTGGTGTTCCATATAATGCAAATCCTATGTTTGTTTCTTTTTTCCATTCTGCTGCCTTATCTCTTAAATGTTCCATTACTTTTATTGCAAAATCATGTCCTTCTGGATTTGTGTGTGATACCCCTTTCATCAGTTTTGTCATTTCATAAATTCCTATGTAACCAAGTGACATTGTTGAATAGCCACCATATAATAGTTTATCTATTTTTTCCCCTTTTGCTAATCTTGATATTGCTCCATATTGCCAATGAATTGGGCTTATATCTGATTTTGTTCCAAGTAATGCATAATGTCTACACATTAATGCTTCTTTGCATAATTCTAATCTTTCATCTAATAATTTCCAGAATTTATCTTCATCTCCATCTGCAATTATCGCAATTTGTGGTAGATTAATACTTACAACCCCTTGATTAAATCTTCCTTCAAACTTGTAGTTTCCGTTTTCATCTTTCCAAGGAGATAAAAAGCTTCTGCATCCCATTGGGCTAAATACATTTTCTTCATAATTTTCACGCATTTTCTTTGCAGATATATAATCTGGATACATTCTCTTTGATGAACATTTTACTGCCAATTTTGTTAAATAATCATATTTTCCACCTTTTAGACAATTATTTTTATCTAGTACATATACAAGTTTTGGAAATGCTGGTGTAACATAAACTCCTGCTTCATTTTTTATTCCTTCATATCTTTGTCTTAGAATTTCTTCTATTATCATTGCATTTTCTTTTATATATGGATCATCATCTTCCAAATGTAAAAATAGTGTTACAAAAGGTGCTTGTCCATTTGTTGTCATTAATGTATTTATTTGATATTGGATGGTTTGAACACCTGCTTTTAGCTCTGCTTTTAACCTATCTTGAACTAAATCTTCTATTGTATCTTCTGGCAATTTTCCTTTATATTTTTTTTCTATTTCTGTTTTAAATTTATCATAACTTTTTCTCAAATATTTTCCTAAATGTTTTATATCAACAGATTGTCCACCATATTGATTACTTGCAACTGTTGCTATAATTTGAGTCATTACAATACACGCAACTTGAAAACTTTTTGGACTTTCTATCATTTTTCCATTCATTACAGTACCATTGTCTAACATATCACCAATATTAACTAAACAACAATTAAAAATTGGTTGTACAAAATAATCTGCATCGTGAAAATGTAAAATTCCATCTTGGTCAGCTTTTATTATTTTTTCTGGTAATAATAATCTTCTTGTTAAATCTCTAGAAACTTCCCCTGCTATATAATCCCTTTGAGTAGAAGCAAGCATTGTATTTTTATTAGAATTTTCCTCAGCTAATTCTTGGTTTTCATTTCTAATTAATCCTAAAATTGTTTCATCTATTGTATTTGATTTTCTTACTAATGCTCTATTATAACGATATACAATATATTTTTTTGCTAATTCGTATTTTCCTATTTTCATCAATTGTTCTTCTATAATGTCTTGAATATCTTCAACTAGCATTCTTTTTTTGTCTAAATCTTCTATATGTTGAATAATGTTTTTTATGTCTTCCTTAGATGCTATCTCTTTTCCTTTTACTTCTCTGTTTGCTTTTTCTATTGCTACTGCTATTTTTTGTCTATCATAATCTACAACTCTTCCATCTCTTTTTATTATTTTCATTTGCTTTTCCTCCTAGTTTTTCTGTGTTAATTATATAACAAGTTTGTTGTTTTTCTGTTGCAAAAGCAACAAATAATATTTTTTTCTTTGTTAATTCGTTTAATTTTAATAATTCCATAATTCCTTCTTTCTGCACATAAAAATATAGTGCATAAATTTTATTGCTTTTTAAAATTTACACACTATATAATACACCATCATCTTGATTTATATAAAGTGCTTGCCTATATTCTGACAAGTTACATTAATTGGTGCATTGCCTGTAAGCGTTCAGTTCTACTTGATATAAAGTACTGGACGGAACCCGCGGTTCGTGCCAGTAGTAGGGGCACAATTGCACGCACGGTAACAAGCAGGGCTGCTCGCGTATGCGAGGCCGAAGGACCCGCCACGAAGGTTGTATGTATTGTATGATGTATTATAACCT
>OHAF01001245.1_pt1 | contig 24200 bp, 21 predicted proteins | sample 1577041 | NCBI WGS metagenome assembly OHAF01 (sample SAMEA3541495, study PRJEB24748) | human gut metagenome | biome: human gut; feature: human-associated habitat; material: faeces | place: China | collected 2012
GCACAACGGGTCCACCCTGGGCATCAGCCTGCGGAATATGACCGACCTGCTGGACGATGAAGAAAATACCCAAAAATAAACAAGCAAGTGAGGGAGCAGAGAGGCGACAAGGTGCTTCTCTGCTCCTTGCAGGCATCGTGCGTTCAGCGTTAAGGACGCGGAGCATAACAAAGCCCGTATCAGTTTACCAGCTTGCCCTGGACTGCCTCTTGCAAAATCGACTTCTTGAGGGCTTCTGGGAATGCAGATTGAAGGTTGTTGAGATTGTTATAAGCGCTTGAGTAATGATCCACTATTGGAAATAGAACATTAAGTTTTTCGACAATCCTTATCTGCTCGGCAAATGGCGGCAGTGGTATGAGCGTCGACTCAAACACACCACGGGTAACGTGTTGTAGCCCCGCACTGCCGTGAGCGGCTTTAATTAAACTCCCTACACGCTGGTTAAGGGCGTACATATAGTACGGCTTAAACAGTGCGGTTTCATCAAAGAGAAGTTTGAAAATATGTTGATTTAAAACCGCCTCCTGATTCCTCCATATATGAGCGCCGAAGGATGTTCCTGGAGTCCCAGACCATGAAAAGAGAAATTCACCACCATACAAATGCACATCTTCTTCGACCGACTTGTCATAGTAGTTAAATGGCGCTTTCTCATCGTTCAGATTCTGAATGCGAACAATAGGAAGCCCCATTACAGTCCAATCAGAAGGCTTAAAAGCACGCCCGTTGAATAACTCTGTACAGTTGCGTACTCGCACCCACTCCCACGAATCGGGGATGTCGAACGGTACTTCATCCACCAGCGACCGCACTTCATCGCCGATTTTCTCATAAGGAGTATTATCAGAACTCGGCTGTTTAACGATTACCTCGGTAGTTTAACGAATACTCCAGTAATTCAACGATTACTCGGTAGTTTAACGATTACAGCGGAACAGAACCCCACAATCCGCGCAAAAAGCACGAAACCCCGCCGCAGAATGGCCTGTAACGGGGTTCGCTTATGTGCTGAAACAGCCGAAAGCCCTATTTCAAGCGGTTTTCGGGCATAGAAAAAATCCACCGTAATTCTATCAAAATTACGGTGGACTTATGGCAAATGACTCTAATTTTGACAGAAACCGTGTAAAGGGGTGAAACTTCGGTTCGGAGGGGGCGCAGTTCTCAATTTGAGGGGAGTGCATTGATTCTCCTTTTAGGCGGCGCATTTTCCTACTCTGTTACACCCCTTTGAATTTGAAATTAAGACAGATACCCCTCTCGTGCCTTCACGCCAAAGTGGGCCTCCAACTGGTGCATCTGCTCGTCGGTGATGGTATTGACCAGCGGCAGATGGGCGATCTTCATGTAAATCTCTGCCGCCTTTTCGGCGGTCTCGATGAGGCCGAACGTCTCGTCGAGGTCTTTTCCCGCGCCGTAGATGCCATGCTGCGCCCAGACAACAAGCCGGGCGGTGCGCATCTTCTCAGCGGTGGCCTCACCGATCTCGTTCGTGCCGCAGAGCATCCACGGCAGCACATTCACGCCGTCCGGGAACACCACAATGCACTCCGTGCACATCTGCCAAAGGGTGCGGGTAAAGGCCTTTTCGTCCAAGCTGTGGACATAGGTCATGGCAAGCAGGTTTGCCGGATGGCAGTGCATGACCACGCGGTTCTGCAGGTCGATTTTCAGCCGTGCGGCATGGCTCATCATGTGTGCCGGAAATTCGGACGTGAATTTCCCGCCGTCCGCAAAGCCCCACAGAAGCTGCGCCGTCTCGCCGCCGTCCGTCAGACGCACGAGGCCGAGATTGATCTCCGGCGCATACTGGACATTCTTGAAATACTTGCCCGTGCCGGTGACGAGGAAGTACTTGCCGTCCAGCTCTGGACAGGAAAAGCCCGTGGGAATCTCCCGCAGAACCGCGCCGTCCACATAATCGTTGACCTGCGATTCCTCCAGCAGCAGGCTCACATTTCCGCCGTTGCGCTCGTCCCAGCCGTGGTCGTACATATTCGTCACGGTGCGGATCATCTCCACCATCCACGGGGCTGTCAGAATATTTTTCATGCTCTCGCCTCCAGAATGTTCTTTTCATACGCCCACACCAGCGGCAGCCACGCGCCGTCCTCCGGCACGCCGCAGCGGCGGCAATACTCTGCCCAGACCTCGCCGAAGGGCATGGTCTTCAGTTCCTCCTGCCGAACGAGCAGATCGGTAAAATTACCCGCGTTCTGTTCAGCCGTCATATCCGGCGTCAGCAGGGCGTTCAGCAGGGCCTTCTGCACATTGCGGAAGCCCGTGACCCACGCGGCGATGCGGTTGACAGAGGCATCGAAGTAATCCAGCGCCAGATACACCCGGCCGTCCAAGCCGCCGCAGCGGACGATCTCCTTGCAGAGCTCCTTCGTTTCGTCATCGAACAGCACCACATGATCGCTGTCCCAGCACACCGGGCGGGTGATGTGCAGGGCAATCTCCGGGAAGAAGGTCAGCAGTGCCGGGATTTTGTCGCTGACCACCTCGGTGGGGTGATAGTGGCCGTTGTCCATGAGCGGGATGCACTTATCCCTGTTCATGGCGGCGTAGCTCAGGGCAAATTCCGCGCTGCCTACGGTATAGCTCTCCACGCCGATGCCGAAAACCTTGCTTTCGATGCAGGGCTTGACCTTGGTAAAATCAAAGGGCTCCGAGAGAATTTCGTCGATGGACTGCTTGTAGCGCAGCCGGGGGCCCAGCCGGTCGGCGGGGATGTCCTTGAAGCCGTCGCCCGTCCAGATGTTCATGGTACAGACCTGCCCCAACTCCTCCGCCAGATACTGCGAGATGCGCACGCAGGCCCTGCCGTGCTCGATCCAGAAGCGGCGGGTTTCCTCGTTGGGGGAGCTGAGCGTCAGCGGGTCGCACTTGGGATGGGAAAAGAACGTCGGGTTGAAGTCCGCGCCGAGGCCGTGCTTTTTGCAGAAGTCCACCCACGGTGCAAAATGCTTCGGCTCCAGCTTATCGCGGTCGACCCACTCGCCCTCGGCAAAAATAGCATAGCTGGCGTGGAGATTCAGCTTCTTCGTGCCGGGGCACAGCTTCAGCACTTCCGCAATGTCCGCCATCAGCTCCTGCGGGGTCCTCGCGCGGCCGGGATAGCTGCCAGTGGTCTGGATGCCGCCGGTAAGGGGCTTGGTGGGGTCGGTGTCGAAACCGCGCACATCATCGCCCTGCCAGCAGTGCAGGGACAGCGGCACAGTTTTCAGCTTTGTAAGCGCCGCTTCGGTATCCACACCGAGGGCAGCGTATTTTTCTTTTGCTTCCGTATAGCTCATAGGTCTGCCTCCATTTGTATTTTCAGATTCCCCAGCGCCGTCGCCTCAATGGGCAGGGCAACGACCCGCTTGCCGGTGGCCTTGGCGGTGAGATGGTTGAGAAACTCATTTTTCGCACCGCCGCCCACGATGTACAGCTTGTCGTATTGCTTTCCAGTGTTTCGCTCCAGCTCTGCAAGGGCTTTCGCATAGCTCTCTGCAAGGCTGCGATAGGCGCAGCGGAAATAGTCGCCGAGGCTGATGAGCTTTCCGCCGGTCGCCGTGTCAAAGGCGGCCTTCATACTCTTGGGAGCCAGAAATTCCGGGGCGTTGGCGTCGATGAGGGCATCGCAGCGGCTCTCCTTCGCGGCGTTCACGATCTCCGCAAAGCCCAGCCCGCTGCAAAGCTCCTTTTGCAGCTCGTTGACCAGCCACATGCCCATGATGTTCTTCTGATAGCGGTTATAGCCCACGCCGCCCTCGTTGGAGTAATTGGCGGCGCGGCTGGCCTCGTCCGTGATGGGTTTCGGCGTTTTAACGCCCAAGAGCGACCATGTGCCGGACGAAATATAGGGCGCGTTTTCCACCATGGGGATTCCCTCCACCGCTGAGGCTGTGTCGTGGGTGGCACAGAGGACGCACTTTATCCCCTCATACTCGCCCAGCACCGTCCCCGGCTTTTGGAGTTTGGGGAAGATGGGCGGCAGACCGAGCGCTGAAATGATCTCCGGGTCAAATTTGCCCGTTTCTGCGTTTACCATGCCGGTGGTAGTGGCGTTGGTGTACTCCTTGGACTTCACACCGCAGAGCTTCCAGAGTAGATACTCCGGGATCATCAGAAAATCCGTCACGCCCTCCAGCCGCCCCGCCAGCTGATCGGCATAGAGCTGGTAGATGCTGTTGAAGGGCTGGAACTGGCAGCCGGTTTTGGCGTACAGCTCCGCAAACGGCAGAATTTCGTGAACCTTGGGAGTGGCCGCCTCCGTGCGGCTGTCGCGGTAGGCATAGACGGGACGGACTTCTTCCTCGCCGCGCAGCAGCACATAGTCCACGGCCCAGGTATCGACAGACAGGCTGACGATCTCCGGGAACTCAGCCTTCGCCGCCGCGATGCCCGCCTTCACATGGGAAAGCAGCGCATCCACGTCCCAGACGAGATGGCCGTTCTGCTCCTGTACGCCGTTGGGGAAGCGGTAGACCTCTTTTGCTTTGATTTCGCCGTCCTCCCGCCAGCCCACAATGTGCCGCCCGGAGGACGCGCCGATGTCGATAGCAAGGTAATATCGTTTCATTTCCATTCATACCGATGCTGTCCGGCTCCGACGGTCCGGCCCGTTCCGTCCGGCAGGAGGATCTCCGCCGTTGTGTTCGCAGGGATGCCCACGGTCAGCCGATAGCCGTTCTCCGTCCGCTCCCAGCTTGTCGTAACGTTTCCACAAATGCTCCAATAACTAGCCCGTGCGAAGGTGATGTCCCCGCCGGGCTTCGGTGCAATTGTAACATGGTTTTCTCCGGTGATCCGGATGCCGCACATCGTGTTCATCAGCCACTCGCAGACCGCGCCTTTGGAATAGTGGTTCAGCGAGGCGATCCATTTGTCCTTCTGGTTGCCCTCCCAGGCCTCCCAGATCGTCGTTGCGCCGGACTTCGGCATAAAGAGCCAGCCGGGCATTTCCTCGTTTTCCAGCAGACGGTAGGCATAGCTGATATCCAGCCCCGCCAGAACGTCCAGGATCATCGGCGTGGAGAGGAAGCCGGTCCCGAGACGCCAGCCATAGTGGTCCAGCGCGGCAATGAGGCGCTTTCTGGCAAAGGTCTCCTGCTCCGGCGTCAGCAGCCCCATATACAAGGGCCGGACGAGCTTGGCCTGCCGGTCGGTATCCAGCGAGTAGCCGTCCTTCGTAACGAGTTCCTGATAGGCGCATTTCGCGCCCTCGCTGTATTCCCGGATGCGCGCCAGCTGCGGCGTTTCCGGCTTGCCGAGGATCGAGGCGATCTCCAGCACACGCTTGAGCGTAAAATATGTATAGGCCGTGGATTCCTCCGGGTGCGGAATGAAAAAGTCGATCCCGTGGAAGGCCATGACGTCATTCGGCTCGGCCCACTCGCCGTAGGACTTGCCGCAGTTAACAGCATACTTTCGATTTTTGTGGGAAAGATGCATGGGCTTGGCGAAGATCCCGCCCCATTTCCCCGCGCGGCGGATCATAAAGTCCGCATAGCGCAGCATGTTGTCGTAATACGCACGCAGCAGGCGGTCGTCGCCGTATTTCTGATAGAAATAGTACGGGATATAGACACCTGCGCACGCCCAGCCGACGGAGCCGTTCATTTTGTTGATGCTCGGCGACTCGTTTGCAAACGGCGCGATCTGCGGCAGGCGGCCGCTGCGCCACTGGCGGTCAAAAATGTCGCGCACATGCTTGCGGGCAAAGGCCGCATAGTCCGTGAGATAGGACGCCGTGTTGAAGAAGACCTGACTGTCGCCCGTCCAGCCCATGCGCTCACGCGTCGGGCAGTCCGTCGGCACGTCGGTGGAGTTGCTCTTCAGGGACCACAGAGTGTTGTGGTAAAATTGGTTGATCAGGCGATTGGAGCACTCGAATTTTGAAGTTTCCTCAAAGGCGCTGTACACAGCAACAGCCGTAAAGTCCTCTGTCCGGAATTCGACGTCCGTGTCGACCTGCGCATACTGGAAGCCGCCGTAATAGAATTTCGGCGTGTATTCGTTCACGCCCTCCCTGCAGGTGTAATCCAGCTCCTGCAGCGGTGAGGGTCTTCCTTTGGTAATGCACTGGATGTTCCGGAGCGTCAGTTCGCCGCTGTCATCGAGCGTTTCGCCCATCGTGATGTGGACTCGCTGGCCCTTGTGTGCCGTCACACGGAAGGACACATAGCCCGAAAGATTCTGCGCATATTTGAGGACAGTCTTGCCGGACGGCGTTGTGATCCGTTCGACCGGGGCAAAGCGCTCGCGCTCGAGGACCGGTACGTTGTCGGATGCCGTCAGAGGCGCATGCTCCTCCACAACGCGGACACTGCCGGAATAGGAGGGCTCGCGATTTGCATCCACGATCTCGCCGTCCTTGAGGTCGGCAAAGCGGATGGGGCCGTCATTGCTCCACGCCCAGCTCCCGTCGCTGCAGACGGTCTGCGTCGTTCCGTCCGCCAGCGTCAGCTCCAGCTGCGCCAGCAGCTTTGTCTGCGTGCCGAAGGTGTTCGTCTGCCCTGCGCCGCCGTTGGAGCCGCGGTACCAGCCGTCCGCCAGCTCGACGGTCATGGCGTTTTCGCCGCCCCGCAGCAGGTCCGTCACATCGTAGACCTGATACTGGATGCGCTTGCGGTAGTCCGTGGAGCCGGGCGTCAGCAGCGCGCCCCCGACGCGCCGGCCGTTGAGCCGCGCCTCATACAGGCCGCAGGCCGTAAGATACAGTCGGGCCTTTTGAACCTGTCCCGCGGAAAACACCTTGCGGAAGCAATCCACCGGGTAGCGCTGCTTTTTACGGACGGGATAGTCCCCCGCGATCCACAGGGCGCTCCAGTCCGAAGCATTCAGAAGCCCCATTTCGAAAAAGGCCTCGCTCGACCACGCGCCGGGATCGTCGTTCTCATCCCAGAGCCGCACGCGCCAGCTGACGCGCTGCCGGGAAGCAAGCGCGTTTGGATAATCCGCGTGCATGGAGCCGGAGGGCACCTTCCCGCTGTCCCATACCGTACGGCCGTCCGTCGCTGCAAGGATCTGGAATGCGCTCTGCGTGATCCCGTCCTCACAAGTCCAGAACAGCCGCGGATGCGGAATATCAATGCCCAAAGGGTCCTGCAGATATTCCGTTTTTAATCGTACTGCTTTCATGATTCACTCTCCTGTTTTCAGCGAGCAGAAATCGCTGCCGGTCTTGCCGGTATCCTTGTGCTCTAAAACAGAGTATCGGCCCGCCGCGGCAAACGCTGCGCAAGCCGCGCCTTTGTTCATCACTTTAATTCATTATAGAGAGCCGTCCGGAATTTGTCAATTGCTTTTGACAGCATTTTCCGCCGCCCAATTTTCAGAAGAACGGCCGGAAATTCCCTGACAGACTTCCGGCATATTCGATCTTTTTCGGGCAATGCTATGACTGCGGTACCCAAAATCACATTTCAAGGAGATGTACGCAATGAAAAATACGAACCAGATCAATATCCCGGAAGCTCGCGAGGCCATGGACAAGTTCAAGATGGAAGCCGCCAACGAAGTCGGCGTCAACCTGAAGCAGGGCTACAACGGCCACCTGACCTCCCGTGAGGCCGGCTCCGTCGGCGGCCAGATGGTCAAGAACGTGTGTCCCATACGAACCGCGAGATTTACAAGAAATAACCGGATCATGGAGGGGCATATGCAGGCGGTGCGGTACATAGTGCGGATCAGCGTATAAGAAAGTCAGCACGGGCAAGTGGAACGTCATCCGCTGTCCGTGCTGACTCTTTAGATTGACCTACAGTTCTTCTGTCTTGAACGTCGTATACCCCTCGTAATAATAGCTGTGGTCGATGCCCTTCATAAAGACCTCACGGCTATCCACGTCATCCGTCAGCGCGGCTTTCAGCAGCACCTTGATCTCCACGTCCTTAATCGGGCTGCGCTCCATGGCAAGCAAATAGTCCTCCTTATCGACCTTGCTCCAATCCACGACCTGAGCGATTCTGTTTTTCAGCATCAAATCGAGCCAGATGCGCATACTGCGCCCATTGCCCTCGCGGAACGGGTGGGCGACGTTCATTTCTACATACTTTTCGATGATTTCATCAAACGTGTCCTGCGGCATTTTCTCGATGTTGGTCAGCGCCGCTTCCAGATACATGAGCGGCGCGAAGCGGAAATTGCCTTTCGCCAAATTTACAGTGCGAAGCTCACCCGCAAAGTCATAAATGCCATCAAAAAGGTACTTATGAATTTCCTTGAGCGACGCGAACGTGCCGACAGGCAGCTTGTCCAGCGTGCCGCTTTCAAACAGCCACACGGCCTTTTTCTTGCTGATCCGTTCCTCCTCCCGCGCAAGGTCTGCAGAACTCGTCAGCCCCAATTTATTTTCCAGTGCCATAGCGCACCTCCTCGTTACTTCAATCTATACTTCTTTTCCGCCCCTCTGCCGACGACCTCGATCAGCCCTTCCTCGCTCATCTGGCGGGTCAGCAGATAGGCTCTGGTCTTTTTGATATGCAGCAGCTCCTGCAACTCCTCGTCGCGCATTTCACCGTATTCCTTGAGGTAGTCCAGAACGATTTTCATCTGCGGCGTAATGACCGGCGCGGCGGGCTTTGATTCTGCCGCAATTTCTGTGCCCGCAGAAACGGCGTTCATGTTCGGCAGCACGATTCTAAATGCATTTGTCGTTGCCTCAATGCTGGGCTGGACGGGGCAGTTTGCATAGAGCTTGAAAATGCGGCGGATGCCGGTGCCGTAGCTTTCAATCAGGCGCAGACGATGAAAGATCTCCGCCAGCTTCTTATTCCTCGGCTGAGAAACGCCGAGGCGGATATCCTCCGTGGAAAGACCGGGCAGGAGACCGCCCAGAGAAATAAACTCCATTTTGCTGTCGTTCACGTTGATGATAATACTGCCGCTGAAGCTGTAGTCCCGATGCACCAGCGCATTGAGCAGCGCTTCGCGGATGGCTTCCTCGGGATAGTCCTGTTTATCCGTGCGGATGACGCCCTTGATGGTAGAGGCTGTCCTGTTGCACAGCGCCAGATAGTTGATCGTGTTTTCAAACTGCTTGAAGATCGAGCCGCCAAATTCCTTGCTGTCCCGGAACTCAGTGCAGGATTCATCGTTGAATACGGCGATTTTTGTCGTGTGCTGGCACTGATCGGACAGAAGCAGCGCCAGATTGGTGTACTGATCGTCGTGGATGTTCCGAAGCCCCAGCGCAATATACTTGTCCTCCAAAAAATCCACCTTGTATCGCTTGAACGCAGCCGCAGCTTCATCAAAGGTCAGATTCTGCTGCACGGTGCGCATTTCTTCGAACACGTCGCCGTCCGAATCTTTGATCATCTGCCGGATCTGTTCCGGCGACGCCTGCACACTCGTTGCGCCCTGCCGGACGTAAACGCCAGCGGGCTTCAGTCCTTTGCCCTTCAGATAATACGGCTTATAGCTGCCCTCACCGACTTCAATGCGGATGACCTTGTTCTCCTGCAGCACATAGCGCACGAACATCGTCACATCCGGTTGAATGTCGTCGCGGATGCCGTTTGTCAGCCGCGTGTATGTCTCGTCTACATTGTCAATACCTGTCACATTGCCCTGATCGTCAATGCCGATATAGATCACACCGCCGTCAGTATTCGTAAAGGCGATGACTTCCTTGTAAATATCATCTGTCAGCTGGGATTTAAATTCCATGCGCTCGTTTTCGTACTGCATCAATCACACCTCCGTGTTGGTTATTTTTATTATACCACATTTTTTATATGAAACAAGTGAAAATAGTGAAAATTCACATAAATCATGTGAATTTCTCTGCGCATCTCTAATAGCACAGAAATGCAGCAGCACGCTTTCGCGAACTGCTGCACCAATTATGCCTGACATAAAAGGTTATAAAATCTTGGATTTGATGTAATCTCCGCAGCGTTTATAGATCGTGAACAGCGCCGGGTCGCACTCCGGATAAATGGAAGCGATCAGTTTGCCCACCTGATTGAGGAGCTGCGCCGGCTGCATGCCGCAGGCGGCGATGATCTGCTCCGCAGTCACGGCGGTCAACTGGTGTGCAAGTGAATTGCGGCAGCTTTCGTTCAGTAGGTTGCAGCTTTTTAGCACGGGCATAGCATCTACAGGAACATCCGGCAGATGCTCCAAAATCCGATAGCACAGCTCCATGCTGACATCGCTCTCCCGAAGGGGCGCACCAAAATATGTGCAAACGCTTTGGTAGACCTCCGGCAGCTTATTTGCCAACATATCCGGTACAAAGCGCGGCCGCCGGGAATACGGACGGTCGATCACGTCTTCCAAACGCAGGTTTTTCCCCACCAGCACGGTTTTCATTAGCTGCAATTCCAGCCGGACAACAAGCGGATTAAGACGCAGGATCATCTCCTCATACTGTTGCCGGTGGCTGCGGTTGAGCAGCACCAGATACGCCTCGCTAACCTCCGCATAATCGCTGCGCGGCGCACCGGTGCGAACCGGGTACAAAGAAAACGGCAGCTTGAGATTCTGCGCATAATTCCGCGCCGCTTCGCTTTGCATCTTGTCGCGCGCGTCCAGATGCCCGATCAGCGCCTTCAGCTGGTTTGGAAGATTCTTCATCGTGTAAATCGCGCTGTAATCGCGCACGTCAAGCAGCGCCAGAAGCTGTTCTTTGGCTCTTTGCCTCTGCATGTGCATGAGCTCCGGCTCCGAGCAGCGGTTCGGAGCATCCGGCGCTTCATCCTCGTTGCACTCCAACTCGTCGGCGACACTGTAATCAGGGGCATTTGTCCGCTCGGTGGTGCCGGAAGCGCGTTCAAAATTCTTGACCTGAATACCGCGCATGCTGCGCCGCAGATCGGCGGCGAGAAATGCAAGCGCAATTTTCATCTGCGGTGTGCCGGAGCTGAGATTCAGCAGCACCTCCCCATCGGGAAACTCCTCTGTCAGCGCCGCCACAGCCTCCGTAATCGGCGCACCGACGGCGTCCATATCTGACGGATCCTCGATCTGTGTGCGCACGACACGCAGCTCCGGCGCATAGCCGCCCCAGTTGTTCTGAATGTGCGATAAAACGGTGTCCAGCCGCGCGCCACAGCCGTCGAGCGCCGCAGCCTCGCCGGAAAGGAACACACAGATCACCTCCGGGCGGTAATGGCGGATGATATGCAGCATCGGGCCGTCGTGGTATCCACGCACAGGGTCTGACGTACCCATACAGGTAAACAATAGTCTCATCATGGATCGTTCCTCGCTTTCGAGTTTATGAACCTCTTTATGTGTGCGAACCTCTATTTTCGCAGTACAAATTAAGTCGCTGTTTTATGCGCTTCGCACGGCACTTTGCAGTTTCTCAGTTTGCTATTGATAAACATCTGCCAATATGATACAATAAAATAGCAGAGTTGACAATTCTTTTTCCTGTTGCACCAGAAAGAATGTGCAGCTTTGCCGAAACAACCCACACCCCGCAAGGGGACGGAAACAAATTCGTCATTATTTTACTCCCCTCCTACTAGAAACAACCCACACCCCGCAAGGGGACGGAAACGGCTTCTTCATCACCACTATGCCACAAACGATTGGGAAACAACCCACACCCCGCAAGGGGACGGAAACTATAAACTTTAATGTTTTCATGAGTCCATTCCATTGAAACAACCCACACCCCGCAAGGGGACGGAAACACATCAAATACGCGTGGATAAAATACCGCAAGCGGAAACAACCCACACCCCGCAAGGGGACGGAAACCAGATCGTCTGTTTGAGTTGCTGCAGAGCGGGCGAAACAACCCACACCCCGCAAGGGGACGGAAACTCCTTTTCTTTTTGTTTGTTTTGCTGGGCTACGGAAACAACCCACACCCCGCAAGGGGACGGAAACTTCCGGATCAATCTCAACCCCGGTAAAATCCAATCCGAAACAACCCACACCCCGCAAGGGGACGGAAACCTACGATCCGATGCGGATACCATCAGCGCGTAATAGAAACAACCCACACCCCGCAAGGGGACGGAAACCCGCAATGCTCGCTCAGCGGCTGGTAGCAGTAAGGAAACAACCCACACCCCGCAAGGGGACGGAAACTTGATTGCCCAAAGAGACATGAGGGAGATGAGCGAAACAACCCACACCCCGCAAGGGGACGGAAACTCTGATTTTCACAAATTATTTGAACAAGAAGTTGAAACAACCCACACCCCGCAAGGGGACGGAAACCCATCGCACGCTCCAGCTCACGCTTCCAATAACCGAAACAACCCACACCCCGCAAGGGGACGGAAACTTGAGGATGACAATGTCGCCGACAATAGGATTGAAACAACCCACACCCCGCAAGGGGACGGAAACCCCATCATGGTACAAATGGTGTACTACGTTGTGGAAACAACCCACACCCCGCAAGGGGACGGAAACTGTTGTCCTTATATCAAGTATAGTCTTCGCATCGGAAACAACCCACACCCCGCAAGGGGACGGAAACAGGAAAAAATTGTCCTCATAAGCATTACTAGCAGAAACAACCCACACCCCGCAAGGGGACGGAAACGGCTAATATACGTCCGTCCACTTTGTGCGGCCGGAAACAACCCACACCCCGCAAGGGGACGGAAACTAGGTGTTTTCAAACTGATCGGATGGACTAAGAAGAAACAACCCACACCCCGCAAGGGGGCGGAAACTCCTTGTACTTGCGTGTTTCGCCTGTTATCCAGAAACAACCCACACCCCGTAAGGGGACGGAAACTGTATGTTGATGCCGTTATTTACGAGCAGGGAGGCATGGGAAACAACCCACACCCCGCAAGGGGACGGAAACCTTTTTGGCTTCTTCTCTCAGCATCCCGGTGAGGAAACAACCCATACCCCGCAAGGGGACGGAAACCAGATTTCAAACTGGATCGCGCAATCGTTGTAAGAAACAACCCACACCCCGCAAGGGGACGGAAACGGCATCGTGTGCGGCTTTTTTCATGGGTGCAAAGAAACAACCCACACCCCGCAAGGGGACGGAAACACATGGGAGGCCCATGGCATCCATCTCCTCCTTGGAAACAACCCACACCCCGCAAGGGGACGGAAACCTTTTTGATGTCCATGCTTTCCTGCGCACTCGGAAACAACCCACACCCCGCAAGGGGACGGAAACTCTTGTAGTCTGTGTCCTTGTTGTATCCGTACTGGAAACAACCCACACCCCGCAAGGGGACGGAAACCCCTGATAGCCCGTGGCGGAGGCAGCGCCCTGACGGAAACAACCCACACCCCGCAAGGGGACGGAAACCGTATCGTCCGCTCCGTCGTTGCGGCAGTAGAGAAACAACCCACACCCCGCAAGGGGACGGAAACTAGCCCTCACGCGGGATCCATCGTACCAGCAGCGGAAACAACCCACACCCCGCAAGGGGACGGAAACTCGGCGGCGCTGTTGACCAGCTCCGGCATCAGCGAAACACCCCACACCCCGCAAGGGGACGGAAACTGGTAATATCTTTCCCGCGCCCTGGCGTTGATCGAAACAACCCACACCCCGCAAGGGGACGGAAACACGTCATCCAACGCATAGGCGCACATTGCCATGAAACAACCCACACCCCGCAAGGGGACGGAAACTTCAGGGTCTTGCAATTTGCGAAAAACTGTGCCATAGAAACAACCCACACCCCGCAAGGGGACGGAAACTTTGGTGATGTAGTCTTTCAACTTGACTTGGAGAAACAACCCACACCCCGCAAGGGGACGGAAACTCCTGATACCGGCAGTACTGCATCTCGAGGCTTGGAATCAACCCACACCCCGCAAGGGGACGGAAAACCATTTGTGTTTACATTGCAGAAATTGTTGGAGAAACCATTCACATCCCCGGCAGGGGACAACTGACAAAAAGGAGCGTGAGACACGTTGAGAGCAGAAAGCGTGCGCGTCAGCTTCGGCTGTCTGCTGCACGACATCGGTAAGCCGGTGCTGCGTGCGGGCGGACAAGCTGGCGATCACAGCAGCCTCGGCTATGCGTACCTGAAAAAGCTTTGGCAGGATGACCGGGACATTCTCGACTGCGTCCGCCTGCACCATGCCGCTGCACTGCGCGCCGCGCAGCTTGCGGACAGCAGCATCGCGTGGATTGCCTGCATCGCGGACAATATCTCCGCCGCTGCCGACCGGCGCAGCATAGACACGGAGGAAACAAGTTTCCGGCGCTATCTGCCGCTTGTGCCCGTGTTTTCCCATATGAACGGCGAGCATCCCGGAAAAGCCGTTTCGCCTGCTTTGCAGACAGGCGCGCTGCATCTGCCGCTTGAAAATCTGGATGCTCTGACGGCGGCGCAGTATCAGGCAGCCGTGGACGCGCTGGCACCGAGACTCGCGGAGCTTTCGCGCACGGAGCAGTGGCTCAACTCCCTGCTGTGTCTGCTGGAAAGCTACCTCAGCGCCTTCCCATCGAGCACCAACACAGCGGAAAGCCCGGATATTTCACTCTTTGACCACCTGAAAACCACGGCGGCGATTGGCGTCTGTATCAGCGAGTATCTCGCAGACCAAAACGAAACACAGTTCAAGAAGCGCCTTTTTGACAAGGAAAAGCAGTTCATGGACGAGCAGGCGTTTCTGCTCTACTCGGCGGATTTTTCCGGCATCCAGAAATTCATCTACACTGTCGCATCTGAAAAGGCGCTGCGTTCCCTGCGAAGCCGCTCGTTCTTTCTTGAACTTGCGATGGAGCATTACGCAGACGAGCTGCTTTCCCTCTGCGGCGTCGGGCGGACGAACCTTCTTTATACCGGCGGCGGACACTGCTATATGCTCCTGCCGAACACCACTGAAGTCCAGGCAGCGATCGAGCGTTGGAACCGGCGCTTCAACGACTGGCTCTCCGAGCAGTTTGGCATTTCGCTGTTCCTCGCGCACGGATATACCCCGTGCAGCGGCAACGAGCTGGTCGACTTCCCTGCAGAGCGCAGCCCCTACAAGAAGATGTTCCGGCGCGTATCCTCTGCGCTGGCTGGGCACAAGCTGCACCGCTATGACGCAGCGGCGCTTCAAAAACTCAACAGCAGCCACGCAGACGGCGGACGTGAATGCAAAATCTGCGGACGCACAGACAGCCTTCAGGGCGGACGGTGCAGCTGGTGCCGGCTGTTCGTTTCGCTGTCTGAGAAAATTCAGCGCTGCGACATCTATTTTGTAAGTCCTGCGCAGCTGGACGCCGCCGATTTTACACTTCCTTCTGTGGACGGCATGATTGGCGTCACCCTTTTGGACGAAAAAACAGCCCGCAGCCGGTTAAACGGCGGCGAAGCTGTGACGAGAATTTATTCCAAAAACAAAGCCTATACCGGGCTTCAATACAGTACGCGCATCTACGTTGGAGACTATGCCTTCAGCAACAGCATCGAAGCGCTTGCGCAGGAGGCCAGCGGCGTCAAACGCATCGGCGTGTGCCGGATGGACGTGGACAATCTGGGACAGGCGTTTGTTGCAGGCTTCGAGCGCCCGGAAAAAGCAACTGCGCAGGAACGGGAGCATTTCGTTACCATCTCGCGCACAGCGGCGTTTTCCCGGCAGATGTCCCTGTTCTTCAAGTGCTACATCAACGATATCCTTTCCGGACGCTTTGAAAGCAAGCCGGCGCTTGCTGTGACGGTCGTCTATTCCGGCGGCGATGATGTGTTTTTACTTGGCGCATGGAATGATGTTGTAGAGGCGGCGCTTCGCATCCGGCAGGCATTCACAGCCTTTTCCTGCGGCGCGCTTACCATCAGCGCGGGACTTGCTCTGGTGGACGATCATTACCCGGTCCGCCTCTCGGCGGCCGCCTCCGGCGATCTGGAAGACCTTGCAAAACAGGAACCGGACAAAGATGCAGTCTGCCTTTTTGAAAGCGCACACTGTTATGGCTGGAACACGTTTACCGGGCGCGTGCTGGGTGAGAAAAAAGCCGCGTTAGAGGCTTTTTTCGGCACTCGCGGTCAAGAGCGTGGAACTGCATTTTTGTATCGGACGCTCGACCTTCTGCGCACGGCGCAGGACCCGAAGGACGGCAAATTACAGCTCGCCAGATATGCCTATCTGCTTGCCCGGCTGGAGCCGCCGCGCACATCGCCTGCGTTTGGCGCATACCGGATGTTTGCAGACAGGATGTACCGCTGGGCGCTGAACAAAACAGACCGCGCCGAGTTAATCACGGCAATTTATCTTCATGTCTATGAGAACCGGGAGGGGGATACAGATGGCATACAACAATAACAGCAACAGTGGCTACAACCGCGGCTATTCCGGCGGCGGACAGTCCCGTCCGCCGCAGCGTTCGGGGTATGGCGCACAGCAGCGCACGGCTTACAACCAGCCGCTCGCAGAAATTCAGGCTGAAAAGGTCCCGGATGACTATATCGACCGTGCTGACGCGATCATGCGCGAAATGAGCGGGCAGCGCTCAGTGATTACAACCAGCAAAATCCGGAACCTCCTGAGTCTCGTCAGCGGTATCTATGACGCCGAGCGGCTCCGTACCGAACCGGAACTGACAAAGGAGAGCATTGCGGGTATCGGCATGATGCGCATCCGCACAGCATATGAAGCCGGGCGCGATCCTGCAACGAAGGTGTTTGTCGAAAAGGCACATCTTCTGCAATATCTCAAGGGCATCGGCACAAATCGCGAGACTCTGATTGCGTTTGCACACTATATGGAAGCGCTGGTAGCGTATCATCGCTACTACGGCGGCAAGGAGGCGTAAGTATGTACGGGAAAATTCTGATTCAGTGTGATCTGATCGTCCGAACCGGTATGCATATCGGCGCGTCCGGCACCTTTTCCGCGATCGGTGCGGTCGACAGTCCTGTTGTCCGCGATACGCTCACGGGAAATCCAATCGTTCCCGGCAGCAGCCTCAAGGGAAAGCTCCGCACGCTGCTGGCAAGAAGTTTTTCCGGTGACATCGAACATATGCCGGATTTCAAGAACGACGAAGCACCGATCCTGCGCCTGTTTGGAAGCGCTGACCCGGTCAGAGCGGCGCGGCTCCAGTTTGCCGATTGCTTTGTCAATAATAAAGAGCAGATGAAAGCGGTTGGCCTGACCGAGGTGAAATTTGAAAACGCCATCAACCGAATCAATTCTGTTGCAAATCCGCGCCAGATCGAGCGCGTCGTGCCGGGAACCAGCTTCGGCGTGAACATTGTCTATGAATTTAGCGGCGAGCGCGAAGCACAGGAAGACCTTGCATTGCTCGCAAAGGGGATGAAGCTGCTGCAGCTGGACTATCTCGGTGGACATGGCTCACGCGGCAGCGGCAGAGTCAGCTTCACAAACTTCCGCCTGACCGGTGTTGCCTGTGACGCGGATACGGCTTCTCTGACGGGCCTCTTTGAGGAGGTTGCAAACTATGAGTTGTTTTCTGTTTAGTCTCCGGTTTACCGCACCTGTCCACTTCGGATTGTCCGATGCTGCAATGTCGCTCTACGCATCGGAAGAAACCTTCCGTGCCGATACGCTCTTCTCAGCGCTTTGCCATACTGCTCTGCACGCAGAAGGTGAAGCAGGCGTGACACGGCTCTGTGAAGCCGTCCGGCGCGGGGAATTGACGCTTTCCGACGCCATGCCTTACTGCGGCGATACATTCTATCTTCCAAAGCCCTTTATCCATGCGCCCTCATCCGAGGAGCTTCCGGCAAAGCAGCGAAAGACCATGAAAAAGCTGCGTTGGCTCCCGATGCATGCCTTTGAGCGATTTTCTGTGTCCGTACACGGCGGGGCCGCATTTGTTCCAGAAACAGCGGAAGGCTTCGGCGTGCATGAGGATTACACGAAAGCGGCTGTTACAGACGGTGAGGACGCTAACCCGTATCAGGTCGGCGTGTTCCGGTTCTTTGAAGATTGCGGCCTGTGGTTCATGCTGTGCTGCCCGGAGGAGGACGGCCCCTATTATGAAACGCTGCTCCGTTTGCTCGGCATGAGTGGGATCGGCGGGAAGACCAGCGCCGGATATGGTTCTTTTGAAATCGAGGATGTGATTTTTCTGGACGAGCCATTCGACGATCAGACCGAGTGGCTGCATGACGCGCTTGCGCAGGAAAATAGCTCTTATCTGCTGCTGACGACGGCACTGCCCGAAAAGGAATACCTCGAATCTGTTTTAGACGGTGCCTATTATCAGCTGACCCGCAGAGGCGGCTTTATTCAATCTGAAACCTATGCAGCCGAGCCGCAGAAGAAGGACACGCAGTATTTTCTTGCCGCAGGATCTGTTTTGAAGCGGAAGTTTTCCGGCGGCCTGTTTAACGTCGGAGAAAGTGGAAAACATCCTGTCTACCGCTATTCAGCTCCTGTTCTGCTGGGGGTATCGTTATGATTCACGAAGGGCAACTGGAGGTATTCGATCTGACGCTGATTGCTAAAGCTCCAGTTTTTATTGGCAGCGGCAAAAGCTATGTGAAAAAAGAATATGTCTTTTTAACGCCGCGTTTTGCCAGAGTATCCTGCGACGAAGTGATGCTGTTAGATGAAACAAAGTTTTTTCATCTGCTGCTGGAACGGAAGCTGGAAGATAAGTACATACAGTTCATGCTGGGGGCGCAGACAGATCTTTACCGGTTCCTCACGGCAGAATGCTGCCTGAGTCTGAACGATATCCGCGCTGTCAGCCGCTACAGCATCGCTGCCGCAGACGCGCTCGACGCAGAGCATTCTCTGAAGGAAATCAACGCCTTTGTGCGCGGAGCAGACGGCCGCGTCTATGTTCCCGGAAGCAGTGTAAAAGGTGCGCTCCGTACCGCGATTCTTACTGATTGGATTCTTTCGGACAATTCTCCGCATTCTGCGTTTGGCGATACGCGCAAGGGCTTTCCGGAAGGGACATATCTCCATACGCTGAAACTCAAGAAGGATCGGAACGGCGCTGTGCTGGATGACGCAGTAAATAGTATCCTGCGCGGCCTCAGTATTTCGGACAGCCTGCCGGTCAGTGACACCTGCATGATCCTTGCCGGTAAAATAGATGCAGATCCGGATGGGCAGACGCACCGGATCAACCTCTGCCGTGAATGTATTCGCCCCGGAACAGCGCTTCATTTTAAACTGACGCTCGACCAGTCGGTACTGCATCAGAAAATTACGGCAGAGGGCCTGATGCGCAGCATTCGGACGTTTGACAGCTTCTACGAGAAAGCCTATTTACGCCATTTTACAGCGCCGCGTCATGCGGCAGAAGTTTCCTATGATAGCACTCTCTTTTTGGGCGGCGGCGTGGGCTTCTTTTCCAAAACGCTTACATATCCGTACCTCGGCGAAAAGGACGGACTGCAAGCGGCAATCAACGAGCTGAACCGCTCGTTCCGCAAGCACCGGCACGAAGAAGACCGCGCGGATGGTATCTCGCCGAGAACCACAAAATATGCGCTTTACGAAGGTGAATTGTATCCATATGGTCTGTGCGAGGTGAAGCTCTCTTGATAACGACTTACCAGTTAGAACTGTCCGCCCGGCTTATGCCGTCGGATGGCTATAAGCTGTATGCGTGGTTGCTGACGCAGATTCCTTCTGACGTAGCAGAAGCGCTTCACAGTCAGCAGGACCATCCGATTTCTCAGTTCGTAACGTTTGATAAAGAAAAGGATACGTCTATATGGAATATCCATCTTCTGAGTACGGAGGCTTCTGCGCTGTTTGCTCCGGCGATAGAATCGATTGAAACGATTTCCCTGCACACAGGTGAAATTTCTGTTGTTTCCAAACAGCCAAAAACAGAGATTCAATTTGAAGACATCATCCGACAGGCGCGCCAGACCATTTCCTTGTGCACGGAAATTCAGTTTCGGAGCGCCGCTTCGTTCAAGCAAAACGGACGCTATGTGATTTTTCCACAGGAAAAGCTGATTCTGCAAAGTCTTGTGAATCGTTGGAACAGTTTTTGTGAGGAATATCCGCTTTGTGACCCGGACGCACTGTGTATGCTGGAAAGCGGCATTTATATCCGCGATTACGCATTGAAATCCGTTCGATATCATCTAAAAAATGTATATATTCCGGCATTTGTCGGAAAGGTTACGCTGGACTCCAGACTTCCTGTTCCGTTGGCGGAGTTGTGGCACGCCATCCTGCTCTGGGCAGATTACAGCGGCATCGGCATCAAGACCGCGCTCGGCATGGGCGGGGCAAATGTCAGATTTCTTTAGAATCCGGCACACAATCATACCCTTGCAGCGCAAAAGATCCACAGTTTTTAGTGGATCTTTTGACTATTTTAAATTTGCTTCATGCTGCTCGCTCCGGAGCTTTTTGAGACAGATGCCGCTGATAAATACTTCATATCCGCGCGAATAAACCATCGGGGCCAGAGGAAGTTCCTCTGGCCCTTTTCTTTTTGAATACCAAAGACTCTGTCGAGAAACAGTATATTTGTCAGATATCTGAAATATCCTTCAGTGCATGATACACATCCCGCCAGAGGTGCAGGCCGCTGCCGGGGTATCGGCTGCGCAGGCGCTCCAGTGCAGCTTTTCTGGCTTTTGTCACGCCATCCGGCGAGAGCATTTCACGCAGACCCAGCTCGTCTGTAGACAGCTTTTCGTAGCCGAACACGCCATAGGTATGGCCGAGGATCGCGCGGTCTTTCGCGCTGAGCGTCTGTGCAACTTCATCCAGAGGAAGCAACTCCTCCTTGTGCAGCCGCTGCGCCTGCTTTACGCGCTGCATTTCGTCTTTTGGCAACGCCGCTGCACCGAGATTTGCCTCCAAATAGCGGTACATTTTCCCGCGCAGAAACGGATGCAGATATGTGGTCAATTTTCCGCGATCCTCGTCATACACCCCGATGGAAAGACACTCACAAAGTTCCAAAGCACCTTCGGCACACAGCTCGTCCAGCGTTTCTTTGTCCGAACAGCCAAAGCTCTGCGCCGCGTCTTTTGCAACAGAAGCGATGAACCCCTGCATTTGAAGATAAAGCTGCTCAAAGGCTTCCGTGTCGCCGCTGAGATATTGCCGGTACAGTTCTTCGTTCGTCATAAGCTGTCACCTCCTCACGCAGCACCGTCAGCTTTGCTTTCTTGGGCGTCCTACGGGCTTACTTTTGCGCTGCACATCGCAGAGCGGATAGAGATTTTTGGTTGCCATGGATTCGTTGAAGGCTTCATAGGGCATACCGGGCTGCGTTCGTGCTTCGTGGTAAAGTTCTTCTGCCTTTGCGTGCAGGCGCATCTGCTCCTCTGCCGTGATAATGCCGCGGGCTTTATCCTTATCGATACGCTGATAGCAGCGAGAAAGCGCCTGCGTCAGTGGGCTGTCCGCCGCTGTTTCTTTGACGCCGCGCATCCGATAACCGAGCTGCGCACAGGAATAGCGCGGGTTATCCGGATTCGGGGAATCGCAGTATTTTGTATGATAGCCCTTTTGCAGCAGAAAGAGCCTGCCGCACAGTTCGCACTTCCGAATCAGATGCCCGGCTTCCAGCCCTTTATAGAAATCCAGCTTCAGAAGGGTTTGTAGATGCTCTGTTTCGTAGTATGCTTCTGACGAAAGCAGAAGCGCAGGAATCTCTGATCAAGATGCAAACGAGCGCAGAAAATTTCGAGAAACAGGCTGGGAGCCTGAACGAGAGGTATTCTTCCAACTGCAAGGCGCTGACAGAGAATACGAAGCTCTCCCTGACCGCGATCCTGAACGATACGAAGAAGCAGCTTTCGAATACGGTGCAGGAGACGCGGAAGAAAATCCGGACGTGCGCGTGGATTTCGATTACGGCAGTGATCTTGTGCGCGGCGCTGTGCGCCTTGGCCGTGCTGTGGAGCAGATGACAGATGATGCGCCGCAGCACGACGGAACGACTATGCTGCCGCACATCGACAGCAAGCGCCGCAAGAAGCTCCGGCAAAAGAAAACCGCCCTCGGTCATGCCGAGGACGACCATGAAGAAATGCGAATGGACACGATGTAGACGTTGGGGGTGGCGAAGAAGAACTGCATGATTCCAATTCCCGCTGGGAATACTTACAACAAAAAAGGAGGTGGACAGCATCAGCACCCAGAGGAAACCGGCGCCGGAGCAGGCAAAGAAAGAGCTTGCCAAACAGCTCTGGCTGAGCTACTACAATCAGGTTCTGTTTGAAGCCGGACTGATTACGGAGACGGAACGCAACCGCATGAAAAACAAAATCAGCGCATTGGCGCCGTCCGCCTCCAATGGAGTTGACAGGATCGTCCTGACGTGATGCTCCTGTCAGAAACTCACACTTGCTTGTTTCACGCAGGTGTGATATAGTAGAAAAAACATGATAAAACGAAAAACGAAGGAGCTAGTCAAATGGACATACATACGATCAGAATGGAGCTAAGAACAAAGTCCATTTACGATTTGCCGCTGCGCGTGACCTACTATGCGCGTGTGTCGTCTGAGAGTGACGAGCAGCTGAACTCACTGGGCAATCAGGTTTCCTACTATGAGGATCTGATCCGAAGGAATCTCCCGTGGACATTCGTGCCGGGGTACATTGACGAGGGGCTTTCTGGTATCTCTACGAAGAAACGTGAGAACTTTAACCGCATGATCGAGGATGCCGCTGAAGGTCAATTCGATCTGATTATCACCAAAGAAATCTCCCGCTTCGCTCGAAACACGCTTGACTCCATCCAGTACACGCGCCAACTGCTAAGCTGCGGCGTGGGCGTATTTTTTCAGAATGACAACATCAACACGTTCGATGAGGATGCCGAACTGCGCCTGTCCATCATGTCGTCTATCGCGCAGGACGAGCTGCGCAAGCTGTCCTCGCGCGTGAAATTCGGTCACCAGCAGGCGATCAAATCGAGCGTCGTGCTTGGAAACAGCCGCATCTTCGGCTACACAAAAGCGGACGGAAAGCTGGTCATTGATGAAACGGAAGCGCCGATGGTGCGGGAACTGTTTGAACTCTACGCGACCGGCGAATACTCCATGAAGCAGCTGGAAACGCTGTTCTGGGAAAAAGGCTATCGCAACCACAACGGCAAGAAAATCGCGCACACCACCATGTCCAACGTCATTTCCAATCCCAAATACAAAGGCTACTACGTTGGCAACAAGGTCAAGGTCGTGGATATGTTCACGAAGAAGCAGAAATTCCTCCCGCCGGAGGAATGGGTCATGTTCAAGGACGAAACAGGCGAGATCGTACCGGCAATCGTGTCTGAGGAAATCTGGGACGCTGCGAATGCTGTCCTGAAAAAGCGCAGCGAGGATGTGAAGGCTCGGCAGGGCGTCTGCAACCACGCCAATCTCCTGACAGGAAAGCTATGGTGTACGGAGTGCGGACAGCCCTACTACCGCCGCGAATCCGAGGACAAGCGCGGGAGAAAGAACAGCAAATGGCTCTGCTCCGGCAAGATCAAAAACGGCGCGGATTCCTGTAAATCCTTTGCCATCTACGAAAGCGAGATTAAGCCGCTGCTGTTCGAGGTGTTCCGCGACACGGCGGCAGACGCCGACGCAATGGCGGAAGAATACATCCGTATGTATAACGAGCTGACGCAGCACGGCTCACTCCGGAAAAAGATCGAACAGCAGAATAACATCATCGATCAGGCAAATCGGAAGAAGAATAAGCTCCTGCAGCTTGCCGCAGACGACAGTATTACGAACGCGGATTTCAAGAAGATGACTGCTGACTGCAATCGTGAAATAGAAGAAGCCGAAAAGGAAATCGCAGAACTGGAGCAGACAGCCGCAGAGTGCGACGCCTTCAAGCAGAAGATCGATGAGATCCGCAGAGTCCTGACGAATGCCCAGCGCGACGCGGCGCAGGGAATCATCACGAAGGAGTTCATCGACAAGTATATCAGCAAGATTTTCGTGACACCGAAGGACGACACGACTATGCTGCTTCAGGTCAAGATCTTCACCGGGGAAACGACGGAAAAGTACCTCCGGAAACTCGAAAGCCGCACGGGTCACATCACCCGTGATTTGGCTGAACAGTCAGAAAAGCCAGACGCCGCAAGGGTTTTCGACTCTGACGATTCTATGGGTCACACGTCTAAGAAAATGATCGAGGCCTACGAGCGCAGCATGAAGTAAGACTCCGGACCGCGGCAGATCCCTGCCGCGGTCCAAATCTCATAATGTGCCGTCTCCGATATTCTGTGCCGTACATTGCAGGAAAAAACCTTCCAAAAGATAGTGATCCCGCCCCACGCGGGGCGGGACTGACTGCGACCCAATCGAGTTCTGGGCTGCGATATTTCAATCCACCCGCCCCTTGTGGGGCGGG
>OHAF01001255.1_pt1 | contig 24064 bp, 19 predicted proteins | sample 1577041 | NCBI WGS metagenome assembly OHAF01 (sample SAMEA3541495, study PRJEB24748) | human gut metagenome | biome: human gut; feature: human-associated habitat; material: faeces | place: China | collected 2012
AAAACTTCTGTGATATTCTCACAGAAGTTTTTTTGTGTTTTTTTAACCCCAACATCATTTTATGGAATTACTATAGAGAAATAAAAAAGTTCTAAAGTTTTATGCTTTTTCATATATTATTAGTACCTGATACCATTAACCGTAGGAAGTGCGCAGTCTTAACGGTGGACAGGCTGTTTGAAGTCAGTAGATGTAATGCAGAACAGGAGGAGTTTTTATGAAGAGTCCTTTAAAGAATCTGAAAAAATATTTTCAGTTAATCATGACTGCTCTTATTTGCTTTGTAATGGGAGTCATTGAAGACAAGAAAAGAATCTGCATAAAAGATACAGATTCTAAAAAAGACAGAACTGTTTTGCGTCCGGATGATAAAAAGAACAACAGAAAAAATAAAATCATTTACTGGAATGAACCACGAATCCAGAATAGAATAAATAGAGCTGTATATTTTAATACGGGGTAATGAAGCCCCGTATGCAGAAACTATCGCAGTCCTCTCAATTAATGAATTTGAGACAGTTCAGCAGGATTTTATGTTCTGATGAGCAGGATCAATATGCATTATTTACGAGAATTGCTATATAACAGAAGTGTTATAAATAATATACATACAGATAAATATATATGTATATACTAAAAAGAAGAAGTTTATAATGATGGTCTGATATGAGAAAGTCTTTTTTCCCTGGAACAACGGGAATCTTTGCTCTGTTTTTTGTTCCCTATATAGTTACAATTATTTTTAATGGTGCCAACACTACATTGATCAATAAAAAATTTAATGTGGAAATGCTTCTGCCGGTGATCGTTTCATCGCAGATTGAAGACAAATATGAACTTGAGACTATAAAAGCACAAACAATCATAGCAAGATCAAATTTTTACCGGACAATGAAAGAGGAGAAAAATCTGGCAATAACTTTATGTCAGATAAAGGAAGAGATGGAGGGGAAATCCCTGGCTTGTGTAATTTTACAGAATAAGTACGAAAAAGCAGTAACAGAAACAGAAGGAAAAGTCATTGTATGGAATAAAGAATTAAAGTTAGTTCCCTATCATGAATTAAGTGCAGGACAGACAAGAGATGGAATGGAAGTTTTCCACAACGAAGATGATTCGTATCTCAGATCCGTACACAGTCTTGTGGATAAAAATGCAAAAGATTATTTGAATAGTGTATACATAAATAAAAATGTCCTTCCGGAAAGAATTGAAATAAAATCCAGGGACAGTGCCGGTTATGTTACAGAAATTCTGGCTGACGGGAAAGTGTTGGAAGGCGAGGCATTCAGAAAAGGAATGGGACTCACGTCCTCAAATTTTACAATTCAGAAGTCTGGAAAGGAAGTACGATTTTTATGTAGAGGAAAAGGTCATGGATTAGGATTCTCACAATATGGAGGGAATGAGATGGCAAAGGAGTCTGCGAATGCAAAAGAGATCTTACAATATTATTTTCCTGAGATGGATGTGCTGAACATAAAATCTGTAAATTGCTGAATAGATACGAATATTCTGGACACCCTATAGATATGAAGATGAAAACAGAGGTGAAAGGAATATGATGAATAACAAAGTGACAAGAATCATTGCCAATTCCGTTGGACTGGCCGCTGTAGCAGCATTGGGAATTACAGTTTATCAGTTAGGTACCTCCCCGGTCAAAGAGAAAACTCCTGAAGAAAAAACAGAAAATGTCGGTGAAAGTACACAGGATACGGAAGAACAATTGAGTGAAGATGCAGGAACGAATCATGTGGAGTCAGAAAATCAGTGGATATCCGATGACGGGGAAGATTTGGATGATACAAAGGTTACATTCCAAAAACAAGGAATGTATGGGGAAACAGCTCAGAATACTGTGGATAATAATGAATCAGATAATACTGCAGATGTGGATAAGACTGACAATGCTGTAAATTCTCAGCAAGCAGAAGAATCATCAGTAAATGCAAATATGAAATCCCAGACGATATCAGAAGATCAGGCAGATGAAGCAACAGATGTTTCGGCATCGGCCCTGAATCTTGCGACAGTAAATTTTTCGGAAGATACATTAATGGAGTGGCCGGTGAATGGAAATGTTCTCCTTGATTACAGTATGGATCAGACTACTTATTTTCCGACGCTTGATCAGTATAAATTGAGTCCGGCTATTGCTGTCGGTGCAGTAGAGGGAGCACCTGTGGTAGCTGCTGTTAATGGCAAGGTTTATTCTATAGAGCAGAATGCGCAGACGGGTACTACACTGACAATGGAACTTGGAAATGGATATCAGGCTGTTTATGGACAGCTTACAGATCTGACAGTGTCAGAAGGAGATACAATTAAAAAGGGAACGACGATAGGATATATTGCACAGCCTACAAAATATTACAGCACAGAAGGAACCAATCTTTATTTTGCAATGAAAAAGGATGGAGAACCAATAGATCCGATTGAATATCTTCCATAATGAAATAGAAGAAAAAAACAGGGCTGCCGTAGATCGGCAGCCCTTAATTTGGTATAGGGCCAAGACAGTAACGTATAAACAGTACTTTGATATTTGCAACAGAAATGATATGTGTAGTATAATACAAAATATGTAGTGATTCAGCAGTTAACAATTCGTGGATATCAGGTTAGGGGCACACTAGCATCATAAAATACTGCTGGTTATAAAAATACTTTCGGAAATTATACAGACAGCATGAAAGAGGAGCTTTTTATATGAATATTAATGAGATTGCCAAACTGGCAGGGGTCTCCAGAGCTACCGTATCCAGGTATCTGAACAATGGGTATGTCAGTGAGGAAAAGAAAAAAAATATCAGCAGAGTTATTGAAGAAACCGGGTATCAGCCTTCTTCACAGGCGCAGAGGCTGCGTACTAAGAAGACAAAACTGGTCGGAGTAATTCTGCCAAAGATAGATTCCAATACGATCAGCCGGGAAGTTGCCGGAATCAGTGACATACTTACCAAAAAAGGATATCAGCTGATACTGGCAAATACAAATAACAGTGTTGAAGAAGAATTGAAATATCTTTCGCTGTTTAGGGATAATCAGGTCGATGGTGTTATTTTTATTGCCACCATATTGACAAAACAGCACAGAGAAATGATGAAGGGATTTAAAGTTCCGATTGTTTTACTTGGACAACAGCTGGATGGTTATCCATGTATTTTTCAGGACGATTATAAGGCTGCTGTAAATCTTACTGAACAGATGGTGAAGACAGGAAAGAAGTTTGGATATATTACAGTTACGGATAAAGATGAGGCAGTTGGCAGGCAGCGAAAATCAGGTGTGGAGAAGGTTCTTGGAGAAAATCAGATCACATTGGAAAGTGGATGTGTAAAATGCGGAAATTTCACATTAGAGTCAGGATATGAGAAAGCGAAAGAACTTTTTACGGAGCATCCCGATGTAGATACATTAATCTGTGCAACAGATACCATGGCAGTTGGAGCGGCAAATTGGCTGAAGGAGAACGGATATCAGATTCCTCAACAGGTTCAGATTGCCGGAATGGGAGACAGTTTTCTGGGAAAGATCATAGAACCAAAGCTGACTACTGTACATTTTTTTTATAAGACAAGTGGAATGGAATCAGCAAAAGTGCTGGTAGATTTGATAGAATCTAAGGAAACATCATCTGTACATAAAGAAATAAAAATGGGATGTAAGGTGGTACTCAGAGAGTCTCACCGAAATATATGACTGAACATGAAAGAGGAACTCTGAGGCAATCATCAGAGTTCTTTTTTTCCGGATAATTGGATTTACATATATTAATTTACATATTATTAAAGGGAGTGTTTTGGAAATAATATATAAAAAATGGATATAATATTTGTGATATGTTACATATTTACAAATAAAAAACGCCCAGATATAATAGCATATATGAGAACGATTCCATAAAAGTACATACAATCCATAGGAAATACATATTGGTGATCAGATAAGAAATATCGTGAGAGTGCAAGACATCTGCTGAGTTATAATCAGATATCAGAGTAAATTTGGAATGGTATAAGATGATATTAAGGTTAAAAGGTATTTTTATAAGATTAACAAGTGAAATTTGTTGAATATGTGAGAATTTCAAAGTGTACATTTATATGAGAACGATTCCATAAAAGGAGGATATTATGGATTACAGAAAAACAGCACAGGAGATATATGACCATATCGGTAAAAAAGAAAATATTATTTCCGCAGCTCATTGTGCCACACGTCTTCGCCTGGTTATCAGTGATAATTCAAAGGCTGATAAGGAATATGTTGAGAACATTGAAGGTGTAAAAGGTGTTTTCTTTGCGCAGGGACAGATGCAGATCATTCTGGGAACAGGTGTAGTTAATAAAGTATATGATGAGTTCATCCGGATTGCAGGAGTTTCTGAGAGCAGTAAAGAAGAGCTGAAAAAAGTTGCGGCTTCCAGGGCAAATCCGGTACAGAGACTGATCAAGACACTTGGAGATATTTTTGTGCCGATTATTCCTGCAATTGTTGCAAGCGGTTTCCTGATGGGAATTATGGAAGCACTGAACTTCATGGTAAACAATGGATTTTTGAATATTGATACCAGCGGTTCTATTTATACATTTGCACAGCTTTTCAGTAATACGGCATATACGTTCCTGCCAATCCTCATCGCATACAGCGGTGCTAAAGTGTTTGGTGCAAACCCGTATCTGGGTGCAGTTATCGGTATGATCATGATTCATCCGAATCTCCAGAATGCATGGACAGTTGCCACAGAAGGTGTTAAAGCAACTCAGAAAGTATGGTTTGGACTTTACTCTATTGATATGGTCGGATATCAGGGGCATGTAATTCCGGTTATCATTGCAGTATGGGTACTGGCTCAGATTGAGAAGAGACTTCACAAAGTAGTGCCGGCAATGTTTGATCTGTTTGTTACTCCGCTTGTAAGTGTCTTTGTAACAGGATATCTGACATTATCCATTATCGGACCTATCTTTGTTACTGTTGAGAACGGACTTCTGAATGGGATTCAGTGGCTGATCGCATTGCCATTTGGTATCGGAAGTTTTATTATGGGTGCGTTTTATGCACCGACGGTGGTTGCCGGTGTTCACCATATGTACACGATCATTGATCTTGGACAGTTGTCTAAATTTGGAGTTACTTACTGGCTGCCTCTTGCTTCTGCAGCGAATATTGCACAGGGTGGAGCAACTCTTGCAGTAGCACTTAAGACAAAGGATCAGAAGATTAAATCAATGGCAGTTCCGTCTGCATTAAGTGCCTGTATGGGAATTACTGAACCTGCGATCTTTGGTGTTAACCTTCGCTTTGGAAAACCATTTGTGATGGGATGTATTGGTGGTGCATTTGGTGCACTGTTTGCATCTGTTACAGGACTGGGGGCTACGGGAACTGGAGTAACCGGTATCTTTGGAATTCTTCTTTGTCTGAATAATCCGGTTTCTTATATTCTTATGTTTGTGATTGCATTTGGTGTTGCCTTTGTACTTACCTGGTTGTTTGGATATAAGGACACTAATGTTTCTGAAAAGACAGAAAGTGTTGAAGCTGTGGGAGATAAATCAACAACAGAAAAAAGCAATGCAGATGATTCTGTGCTTTATAGTGTATCAGAAGGAACTGCGATTTTGCTTTCCCAGGTAAATGACGCTACATTTGCTTCGGAAGTACTTGGAAAAGGAATTGCCGTAATTCCATCGAAGGGTGAAGTTGTTGCTCCATGTGATGCTGTGGTTGAGACTGTTTTTGATACAAAGCATGCAGTTGGTTTAAGTACGGAAAGTGGTATGGAGCTTCTGATCCATATCGGGATCAATACAGTGGAATTGAATGGAAAATATTTTACATCTCATGTAAAGAATGGAGATCACGTAAAGAAAGGCCAGCTTCTGGTTTCCTTTGATATGGAGAAAGTTAAGGCAGCAGGATACGATGTGACGACTCCTCTTATTGTAACGAATTCGGATGATTATAAAGATGTGAAAATTCTGTCGGAAGATTCGGTAACACCATCAGATAAAGTATTGGAGATTGTGAAATGAGTACGCTAACTAAAGTTCTTGAAAGAAATATAAAAGTAATTGAAAAGAACGCAGATCTGACAGAAGGAAGATTCCGGCTTGGACATCATCTGATGCCGCCGGTCGGATGGCTCAATGATCCAAATGGACTATGCTGGTATAAAGGCAGATATCATGTGTTTTTTCAATACGCTCCCTTTGATGTGGAAGGCGGACTGAAATTCTGGGGACATTATACAAGCGAAGATCTGGTAGACTGGAAATACGAAGGGACAGCTCTTTATCCGGATTCTCCTTATGACTGTCATGGTGTCTATTCCGGATCTGCATTGGCAGAGAGTGAAAAACTTCATTTGTTTTTCACCGGGAATGTAAAGATTGACGGTGATTATGATTATATTAATGAAGGACGTGAGACCAGTACGCTTCATGTAGAAAGTGAGGACGGAATTCATTTCGGAGATAAAGAAGAGATAATTTCTTTTGAAAAATATCCGGAAGAGTTTACCTGTCATATCAGAGACCCGAAAGTCTGGAAAGAAAACGACAGGTATTTTATGGTTCTTGGCGGACGTCTTAAGGGAGATAAAGGTGCAGTTCTGGTTTATGAATCAGAAAATCTGAAAGAATGGAAATTTAAACATATAATAACCACACCGGAAGCTTTTGGCTATATGTGGGAATGCCCGGACTATTTCGAACTGGATGGGAAGAAATTTCTGTCTGTATCACCACAGGGCTTGAAGAGGGAAGAATTTCGTTTTCAGAATATCTATCAGTCAGGCTATTTTCCGGTAAAAGAGGATGGCTCTGTAGATGAAAGAGACTTTCGTGAGTGGGATATGGGATTTGACTTTTATGCTCCACAGACCTTTACAGATAACAGCGGAAGACGACTTCTGATAGGATGGATGGGAATGCCGGATGCAGAGGAGGAATATACCAATAAAACCATTGATGAAGGCTGGCAGCATTGTCTTACCGTACCGCGGGAACTGAGGGTAAAGGATGGAAAAATATTCCAGTATCCGGCAAAAGAACTGGAGAGACTCCGAAAAGAGAAAACAATTCTTGATGATGAAAAATCAATTGTTGAGGTTCGTGTAGAAGTAAATGAAGGTTTTGACCTGTTAATTGAAGATATTGCAGTGACAGATGAATGTTTTCAGATCAGTATGGGCAGACAGATGCTCTTTAAATATGAAAATGAAATTGCAGAGATTGGATTTTCTGAAATTGCGGGTGCAGGAAGAAATAAGCGGAAAGCAAAAGTCCGTGAACTGAACAATATCCGGATTCTTGCAGATACTTCTGCAGTGGAACTTTATCTGAATGATGGAGAGATTGTATTCTCAACCAGATATTATCCGGATCGTGAAGATCTGCAGCTAAAGGTAAAAGGCGGAAAATTCAGGGGAAATCTCTGGAATCTTCGAAAAATGATATTCACAAAATAAGAAAATAAACGTATAATAAAGCAGGTGGGAAAGAAAATCCGCAGTCGGTTTCCCTGCCTGCTTTTTTGACATATTGGTATTTCTGGTGCTGAGAGATTTGGCTGTCAGAAAGAATATGTGTCCGGATGATATACGTGTTTTAAACCGACTGTTTATTATAGAAACAGGGACGACCGCAAAAGATAGCAGTTGTCCTTTACATAAATTATAAAAAATTTCAAATAATGCAATTCCAGACAATAAGACAGTTGCTTGATTATAATATATGACTGTCGGGTGATTATGATGAATTATACTTACATTGTTAAATGTGCAGATGGGACTCTTTATACAGGGTGGACAAACTGTCTACAAAAACGTATGAAAGCACACAACGAGGGAAAGAACGGCGCGAAATATACAAGGACCAAAAGACCGGTTACACTTGTATATTATGAAGGATTTTCAACAAAAGAAGAAGCGATGAGACGTGAATATGAGATTAAACAATTTACCAGAAATAAAAAACTGGAGTTGCTGAGCTTCTGAACCCGTCAGATAAGGAGAATAAGAGAAAATGAAAAAGATGACAAAATGGCTTGCAGTATGCGCAGTATGTGTGATGGGCAGTGTTCCGGCCATGGCAACTGACGGAAGCGGTCATTGCTGGGCTGAAATCGGAGGCAGAGTATATGATCCGCTGTTCGCAGAGGCGAAGAGCTATTATGGATATTTTGGCGTGGGATATGGATCCTATGGATTGTATCCGGAAAGAAGAGTAGCTGTGTAATATAAAAGCTTTCCTGCAGGGATTATGCTGCAGCAGAGAAAATTGTATTGTTAAGGGGTTGTAGCACCGAAAAAAATTCGGTGCTGCAGCCCCTTGTTTTGTTTATTGGCAAATTGACGGTTATACAGGTAGTGGAGCAACAAAAAAGTACATGACAATGAAATGGCAGGCACTTCCAAGCATAACGAAGATGTGAAAGATCTCATGGGAACCAAAATTCTTATGTCTGGAATTAAAAAGCGGAACTTTTAATGCATAGATCACACCACCGATGGTATAAATGATTCCGCCTGCAAGAAGCCAGTCAAATCCTGCACGTGGGAGTGCATGGAAGATTGGAACAAATGCCAGTACACACAGCCAGCCCATGGCAATATACAGTACAGAGGACAACCATTTGGGGCAGGTAATCCAACAGCCCTTTAAGATAATGCCGAGGACTGCAATACTCCATACCAGCGCGCACAGAATATATCCAATGCGGTTATGAAGAACGATCAGGCATACAGGAGTATAGCTTCCGGCGATCATCACAAAAATCATCATGTGATCCATTTTTCGCAGCCGTCGATTGACCTTCTCTGTAGAATCTACAGAATGGTAAATGGTACTGGCTGCATAGAGCAGAACCATGGTAAGGATAAAAATACTTAAAGCAACAATATGGAGCACATCATAAGAACGCGCTGCCTTGATAATAAGAGGAACTGCTCCGACTGCAGCGAGAAGAAGGGCAATACCATGAGTGATCGCACTTCCGGGATCTTTTAATTTAAATTTCATAAAAACGCCTCCATTCATTCAGATAAATATAATGAAAACAATATAATGTAGTTTTAAAAACTACATATCAAGTATATAAATACTATAACATAAAAAAACAAAAAATCAAGGGTTTATTTTGAAAATCAAAGAAATATTTGCCTGGCAATGCAAATAATTTATTGAGAACGGAGTGAACAGTAACATATAAATGAGTTACGGGTCTGCGAAGATGAGGAAAAACTGTTGAAGCTATATGATAAATCTCTTATAATACAAGTAAAGTAAGTGGTAAAGGAGAAAGTTCCATGGGAAAAACCATAACGATATGTTTTACAAATAATAAGGGTGGAAGTGGAAAAACCACAACCTGTTCAAACCTTGGAGCGGCGATGGCTCAGGCAGGGAAAAAGGTTCTTCTGATCGATGGAGATATGCAGTTAAATCTTTCTCTTGCTTTTTTTCCGGAGAACTGGGTGCTGGAGCAGGCGAAAGGAGAGAAGAATCTGTATTGCGCAATCGGAAAACAGGAAGAGCTCAGCGGTTATGTGGTACATACTCCCTACGAAAATCTGGATCTGATACCATCATCTACATTGATGAGTTCTATAGAATATGAACTTTTTACAAAATGGCAGAGAGAATTTATCCTGCGAAAATGCATTCAGAAGATAAAGGATGCAGGAAATTATGACTATATTCTGATTGATGCACCTCCTACGCTGGGGGGTTGGGTGATGAATATCCTTTGTGCATCAGACCGGGTAATTATTCCTGTTGAGGCAAGTCCATGGGGAATGTTCGGACTTGCGAATATGTTTGAATTTCTTAATGAAGTAAAGCAGATTACTCCGGAACTGGAAGTTGCCGGAATTGCAGTGACAAAGGTAGATACAAGAAAGAGTTATTATAAACAGACAATGGAAACACTGCATGAACTTGAGGATATTCATGTATTTGAGCAGATCATCAGAGTGGACAGCTCTGTAGAATGGTCACAGGATAACAGTATTCCGGTTGTGGAATATAAAAAATCAAGCAGAAGTGCCAGGGAATATACGAGATTGGCAGAGGAGGTCATGGAATTATGTCAGTAGGCAGGGAGAGTATTCGGCGTGCAGCAAATGCAGGTGCCGGGAAAACCGTAAAGAAGCCCGTTGTATCCACAAAAGAGGCAGAGAAACCGGAAACAATATCTGTTGCAGAAGAAAAGAAAAAAACAGCAAAAGGTTCTGTTCATATTAATGAGGAACTGCCGGTATATCTTCTTTAAAATTTACTTGTAAGTGCTTGATTATTTTGTTATGTTATAGAAAATGAACAAGCGGTTGCGTAAGAATGGTGGGGTATTTTATGGAAACAGAAGAAAAGAAGATATATACAATAGAAGATATCGCCCGGGAGCTTGGGGTAAGTAAGACTACGGTATCACGGGCTATCTCAGGAAAGGGAAGAATCAGTCAGGCTACCAGAGAAAGAGTGCAGGCATTTATAAGAGAACATGATTACAGACCAAATGTTGTGGCAAAGGGACTGGCACAGCGTAAAACTTATAATATTGCACTGCTGATGCCGAAGGATTATGTTGCCACAGAGTTTCTTTTTTTTAAAGACTGTATGAATGGAATCTGTGAGATGGCTTCCTCCTATGAGTATGATATTATTATTTCTATGATTGATGGATCAGATGTATCGCAGATACAGAGACTGGAGGCAAATAGAAAAGTCGATGGGATCATTGTAAGCAGAGCAGTGGTAAGTTCCAAGGTGCAGAAATATCTGAAGAACTGTAAAGAACCATATATATTGATCGGCCCGTCTTCAGATCCGGAAGTTCCATTTGTAGATAACAAGAATCGGGAAGCAGGAAAAGAGCTGACAAGTATTATGCTGATGAAAGGCTTTCGGAATCTGGCACTTCTGTGTGGAAATCAGTCCTACAACGTTACCGGAAGCAGATATCAGGGTTTTCTGGAAGCACATGAGGAAATGGGAGTTTCTGTTAACGAAAATCTGATTTTCATGGATACGGATAATCAGGCAGCAGTATCTGATGCTGTGAAGAGACTGCTTGAAGAAGGCGCGGATGGTATTGTCTGTATGGATGATGTGATCTGCAGCATGTGTCTGAGCAGTCTGAGGGAAAAGAAAATATCGGTTCCTGCAGAAATAAAAATAGCCAGTATGTATGACAGTAAGAATCTGGAATATAATAATCCACCGATTACCAGTATACGCTTTGATACGGTAAGACTGGGAAAGATGGCATGTGCGAAATTACTGAACATCCTGGGAGAGAAGCCACTGGAGGATACAGTGCCTCTGAACTACCAGGTAGTGTTGCGGGAGTCGACACAGTAGTATATGGATGTAAAATCCGATCAGATTATAGAAATTGAAAATGAATGGCAGGATTAGAAAGTTCTCTGTATTTATTGTAAGGATCAATAAGCAGAGAACTTTTTGTGTATAAAAAAATCGGTTGAAATTCTCTGGACAATCTGATTTTATCAAAATGAAAACGGTTGCACAAATCAAGTATATCATTGTATGAAAAAACGAAAGAATTAAATTGAATTGTGCAATATGACAAAAAAATAGTTTCAAAATTAGATAATAATGGCTAATTGACTTTATAAATATAAAGGAATATACTAAAAATATGAGCAAACGGTTGCGCAAACAAACAGAGGGCGTTTTTTACGAAAATCGGATGCGGAATGTTTGGGCATAACCATCAAAAACAGGAGGAAGAGAAAATGAGAAAAAATGTAAAAAAGGTGATCGCACCGTTACTGGCAGCAGCTATGGCACTTTCCTGCACAGTATGTGTAAGCGCAGCAGAGGACGAGACAATTAAACTGACTGTATGGGGCGCTGAGGAAGATCAGAATTTATTAAAAGAACTGACAGATAAATTCCAGGAGAAGTATACAGATCAGAAATTTGATATTCAGATTGGAGTAGAATCTGAGTCTACTGCAAAAGATACAATTCTGACAGACGTAGAGGCAGGTGCAGATGTATATGCATTCGCAGATGATCAGCTTCCGGATCTTGTAAAAGCCGGAGCACTTCTGAAACTTGATGATTATGCAGAGGCGCTGCAGCTTGCAGATACAACACTTGATGATGTAAAAGCTGCAAACGTTGAAGGCTCTATTGATGCAGCAACAATTGATGGCAGCCTGTATGCATTTCCAAGAGCTGCTGACAACGGATATTTTCTTTACTATGATTCATCTGTAATTTCAGAAGAAGCTGCAGCAAGCTGGGACAGCCTTCTTGAAGCAGCTGATAAGGCTGGAAAGAAAGTTGGTATGACACTTGCTTCCGGATGGTACAATGCTTCTTTCTTCTATGGAGCAGGATTTACAACAGGACTTAACGATGACGGAACAACAACTATGGACTGGAACGGAACAAGTGCTGACGGATATACAGGTGTTGATGTAGTAAAAGGAATGCTTGATATTGCATCCAATCCGGCATTTATGGCAGTTGCTGATGGTGACATTTCCAATCAGCTTGCATCAGGAAATCTTGCAGCATGTGTTTCCGGTACATGGGATGCTATGACAGCACAGGAAGCATTTGGTGATGGATATGCAGCAACAAAACTTCCTACATTTACAGTAGGTGATGCACAGGTTCAGCAGGGATCAGTTGCCGGTTACAAATATGTTGGTGTAAACGGTTATTCTGAGAATTCCGGATGGGCAGTTCTTCTTGCAGAGTACCTTACAAACGAAGAGTCCCAGCAGATGTTCTTTGATCAGAGAGAAAGTGGTCCTTCAAACAAGAATGTGGCAGCATCTGATTCTGTTCAGGAAAATGTAGCACTTGCAGCACTTGCAGCTCAGTCTGAATATGCACAGGCTCAGAAGGTTGGCGGAAAATACTGGGATCCTGCAAAGACATTCGGAGAACTGATTGCACAGGGAACATTAGCAGCAGATGACGACAATGCAATCCAGGAAGCACTTGATAATCTGGTAGAGGGTGCTACTGCTTCTGTAGAATAATAGTTACTGTTCACTCCGTTCCCAGCAACACGCTTCGCGATGCACAGAATTTATGCTAATCGCATAAATTCGCGCAGTATGTCTCGGGTTTTCTGTGACCTTCGCTCACAAAAAACACCTCGCGGGATATTACCAGTGAAAAGTAACGAATAATACCATTACTGTTCATAGACAGTAAATACTAAAAAAATGGCCCATATGCATAATGGCATGTGGGCTGTTTTAAAGATAGATAGTAACGATATAAAATGACGAGGAGGAGAGAAATGGCAGCACAGGAAAATAATTCGGCTGTAGCGGCAGTGAGTGGATTCTTCAAAGCTATCGGTGGATTTTTCGCTGACTTTGGTACTGCTGTAGTGAAAGGTGATGCGTTTGTAAAGCTGTCCCTGATCTGGATGGGTGCAGGTTATGCAAAGCGTAAACAGTATGTGAAAGCAGCACTGATGACATTGCTGGAGATTGCAGTGATCGTTTTTTCAGTGAAATTTGCAATGCAGTATGTACCAAAATTCAGTACCCTTGGTACTGTAAAGATGGAAAAAGTCTTTAACATGAAAACAATGAAAAGTGAATTTAATGATTATGATAATTCCTTTACAATCCTGTTGTTTTCATTGTTCAGTTTTGTTGTGTGGTTTGCGGCGGCTGTTGTGTGGTTTAAGAACGTGATCAATGCTTACGCACTTCAGAAAATGGAAGAAGCCGGAAAGCATATCAATACGTTTAAAGAAGATCTCAGATCACTGACAGAAGAGAAGTTTCACATTACATTACTTACACTTCCGGTGCTTGGAGTTCTTATCTTTACTTTTATTCCAATCCTGCTTTTGATCTTTGTAGCATTTACAAATTATGATCAGCAGCATATGCCGCCTACTGAGTTGTTCTCATGGGTTGGCCTCAGTAACTTTATCAATCTGTTTGGCGGCGGTGGTCTTACATCCACATTCGGATATGCATTTGTGCGGGTTCTGGGATGGACACTCGTATGGGCTTTCTTCGCAACATTTACAACTTATATCGGAGGTATCCTGCTTTCCCTGCTTCTTAACAGTAAGAAAACAAGACTGCCGAAGATGTGGCGTACTTTATTTATCGTAACGATTGCAGTTCCGCAGTTTGTATCACTTCTGCTGGTGCGTAACTTCTTTTCAAATGGCGGTATTGTCAATACAATCTGCAACAGCATTGGACTGACTGGATTCTTAAGAAGCATAGGACTTGTGTCCACAAGCTATATTCCGTTTCTTTCTGCTCCGGGCTGGGCACATGTAATGATTATTCTCATTAATATCTGGATCGGTGTTCCGTATCAGATGCTGATCGCAACAGGTGTTCTGATGAACCTTCCTTCTGACCAGCTTGAGAGTGCAAGAGTAGACGGTGCAACAAACTTCCAGATATTCAGAAAGATCACAATGCCATATCTGCTCTTTGTAACAGGACCTGCTCTGATCACAGACTTTGTAAAAAATATTAATAACTTTAATGTTATTTATCTGCTTACACAGGATGTTTATACAACAACGAATCAGGCAATGGCAAGCTCACAGGCAAAAGAGGTTGACCTTCTGGTTACCTGGCTGTTCCGTCTGACTCAGGATTACTACAACTATAAGATGGCATCAGCAATCGGTATTATCGTGTTTATTATCTGTGCAGTATTCACCCTGGTTGCATTTAACAGGATGATCAAGGGAGATAAGGAGGGAACATATCAATAATGAAAAAGATGAAAGATAGTCGTACTTCTTCTATAGTATTACATAACTTATTGATCGCAGTGCTGGCGTTTATCTGGCTGATTCCGATCATCTGGCTGGTATGTACCTCCTTCAGTGCATATTCAGGAATGAATACCAGTACATTTTTTCCGAAGGAATGGAGCATCAGTAATTACATGAAGCTGTTTCATTCAGATTCCGTATCTCAGTTCCCACAGTGGTTTCTGAATACATTTATCATTGCATGCTTTACCTGTGTGATTTCCACCATGTTTGTACTGATGGTTGCTTATGCAACATCTGTTATGAGATTTAAGATGAGAAAACCGCTGATGAATATGGCGGTTATCCTGAATCTGTTTCCTGGTATGCTGGCGATGATCGCGGTATATTTCACACTGAAATCCTTTAACCTGACAAACAGCTATGCTGGTCTGATCATGGTTTACTCTGCATCATCAGGTCTTGGCTATCTGATTGCGAAGGGATTCTTTGATACCGTTCCGAGAGCGCTCTGCGAGGCTGCACGAATTGACGGATGCAGCGAGGCAAGAATTTTCTTCCAGATGGTTCTGCCGATGAGCCGCCCGATCGTTGTTTATACAGTTATCAGCAGTTTCCTGGTACCATGGATGGATTTCGTGTATGCAAAGATGATTCTGAATGCCGGAATTTCTTCCAAATATACAGTTGCCATTGGTCTGTATAAGATGTTGGATAAGAGTCTTATCAACTCTTACTTCACTCAGTTCTGTGCAGGTGGTGTACTGGTATCCGTACCGATTTCTATTCTGTTTATGATCATGCAGAAATTCTATTTTGAAGGAATTACAGGCGGTGCTGTAAAAGGTTGATATTATGAATATGACAACGGGAAGAAGAGGAATCGTCTGGAAAACTCCGGACATTACAGCCGATGGGCTGAAGATGTTTGCATGTATTGTCATGCTGATCCAGACTGTTGGAATTGCTGTTATTGAGAAAGGCCTGATCCATTTAGACCAGTACACGCAGGAAAGTCTGAACCAGGCGATGTCCCAGGATTCCCGTTTAATGACACTTGCGGGAATCGGGTCCATCATGCAGCTTATTGGCGGGATGGCGATTCCCGTATTTGCGTTTTTGCTGGTAGAGGGATTTCGAAATACATCAGATTATAAGAAATATCTGATCACGATGGTAATTACTGCTCTGGTCAGTGAGATTCCGTATGATCTGGCGATTCGTGGAAAAATATGGGATTTTTCCAGCCAGAATGCAATAATCACGATGTGTATCTGTCTGGTTATGCTGAAATGCTTAGATCTGTTTAAAGAAACTTCCGGATTTACAGGTGGTATGTTAAAGGTACTGATCCTGATCGCAGCTATTGTCTGGGTAAGCATTTTCCGGGCAGAGTATGGACTTTGTATGGTGCTGCTTGTGTTTGTGTTCTATGTGTTTGAGTCAAAAAATGTGCTGAAAACAGTGCTGGGCTGTATTATAAGTCTGATGTATGTGACCGGACCGATTGCATTCTATGGAATCTGGTGCTACACTGGAGAAAGAAAAGATCGTATCAATAAATATGTCTATTATGCTTTTTATCCTTTGCATTTGCTGGTGCTTGGAGTAATTGCAAACTATATCCTGTAAGAAGAATGAAATCAAATCCCGTCTGCTTTGACTGAGAAAAGTAATACGCAGCGAGAAGAGAGTGTTTTGAAATCGGATAGAGTATTAAATATGGTAATGAAAAAGAAAACGACTGAGAATAGAGAATTAAAAGGAGAACAGGTATGGATTTTAGAACCGACAAGCTGCTTCATGGCGGCGACTACAATCCTGAACAGTGGTTAAAAAGACCGGATATTCTGGCAAAGGATATTGATATGTTAGAGGAGTCCGGATGCAATGTGGTAAGCCTTGGAATTTTTTCCTGGTCCACACTGGAACCGGAAGAAGGAGTATTTAACTTCGGATGGCTGCAGGAAATTATTGATAAGCTTTACAAAAGAGGAATCTCAACAATTCTTGCAACACCTTCAGGTGCAAGACCGAAATGGATGGCTGATAAATATCCGGAAGTGCTTCGTGTAGATGAGACACGTCACAGAGCACTGTTTGGATTCAGACATAATCATTGCTATACTTCTCCTGTTTACAGAGAGAAGGTACATATCATCAATAAGAAACTGGCGCAGGAAGTTGCCACACATCCGGGTGTTATCCTGTGGCATATTTCAAATGAGTATGGCGGAGAATGCCATTGTCCTCTTTGCCAGGAAGCATTTCGTAACTGGCTGAAAGAGAAATATCAGACGATTGAAAACCTGAATGATCAGTGGTGTACAACATTCTGGAGTCATACTTACAACAGTTTTGATCAGATTGAAAGTCCTTCTAAAATTGGTGAGACACAGCTTCATGCATTGAACCTGGACTGGAAACGTTTTGTTACTCATCAGACAGCAGACTTCATTCATCAGGAGATTGCCGCACTGAGAGAGGGTGGAAGCACACTTCCGACAACCGCAAATCTGATGCATTATTTCGGAGGTCTGGATTACTTTAAAATTGCAAAAGAAATTGATGTGGTTTCCTGGGATACTTACCCGACATGGCATAAAGAAGCAGTGATCGATACGGCTTATGATAACGGAATGTGCCATGATCTGATGCGCTCTCTGAAAGATAAACCATTCTTCCAGATGGAGTCCTGCCCGACTTCTACAAACTGGCAGAGCGTCAGCAAGTTAAAGAAACCTGGAGTGCTTTTTGCACAGTCCATGCAGGCAATCGCACATGGTGGCGAAGGTTCTCTTTATTTCCAGATCCGTCAGAGCAGAGGTGCTTCTGAGAAGTTCCATGGCGCGGTGATCGATCATTACGGTGGAAATGATACGAGAGTATTTAAAGAGGTTTCCAAAGTCGGAGCAACTTTAAAAGAGTTAAAGGAACTGGCGGGAACGACAATGAGCAGTCCGGTGGCCATGATTTATGACTGGGACAGCCAGTGGGCAATGGAAGACAGCCAGGGCCCGAGAAATAAAGGTCTGCATTATCTGGAAGCAATGCTGAAATTCTACAGAGGTTTCCGTAAGCAGGGCGTGAATGTAGATGTGATCGATATGACTTGTGATCTGGACAATTATAAAGTGCTGGCGCTGCCAATGGTTTATATGTTCAAAGAAGGTTTCGCAGAAAAAGTTCGTGCATTTGTGGAGAACGGCGGTGTTCTGGTGACAAGTTACTGGTCAGGAATCGCAGATGATACTGACAGATGTTATCTGGAAGGAACTCCGCATGGACTGATGGATGTGCTGGGAATCAGAAGTACAGAGATTGATGGTCTTTATGACTGGGAAGAGAATTCTTTCGTTCCTGTACCGGGTAATGAACTTGGAATGGATAAGACTTATACTTGCAAGTATCTGTGTGACCTTGTAGAACTTCGCGGGGCACGTACTTTAATGACTTATGGAAGTGATTTCTATGAAGGATATTCCTGCCTGACTGTCAATGAATATGGCGAAGGCAAGGCATGGTATGTGGCAGCAGATGCAGATAAGGAATTCTATGGAGATTTCCTTGAGAAAGTATTAAAAGACAGTGGCGTTTCCTGTGGAATCAAAGAAGAGATTCCGGATGCACTGGAGATTACAGTGAGAGAGAATGGAAATGCGAAATATTATATTTACCAGAACTTCGGAACAGAGGCTGTCAGCATTCCTGCACCGGAAGGAGAGGTAAGCTGGATCTATGGCAACGGAAACGATAAACTTGAAGTTTATGGTCTTGCAGTTGCAAAGGTTATCGTGTAAAATAAATAGCGATGGATGAGGAAATCCCTTCACTTTGAGCAGAGATTGATACTGCCTGGTGGAGGGGTTCTTTTTTACTCAGGTTTAACCGGGAAAATGGTACAAAAAGTTTTTAATTGTATCAGGAAAGGTATAGAAATATGATTTCAAGAACTCAGATCAGATATATGGCAAATTCTTCATCATATAGTAGAGGTGCAGAGCTTTATGCAGCAGGAAAAGTTCTGGATATGGATGTAAAAAATATGGGTGCATCTGATGAAATTGTTGCATCTGTAAAAGGCAGTGGAAGAAATATCTATGAAGTAGATGTATCAATCGATACAGAGAATGATGAAATTGATACCTGCTATTGTGAATGTCGGGCATATGCAGAATATGGTGGGCTTTGTAAACATTGTGTGGCGGTTCTTCTGCAATATAATGATTATGAAAATGATAGGGATAGTTATGATTATGGACAATCTGTAGAAAAAATTGTAAAAGGTGGTCTGACTCATACGATCAGAAAAGGAGTGCAGATGCATACCACGCCGGAATTGGCTGCATTATTGCAAAAGCAGGCTGTTGCGAAGTCACTTCCTCTGATTCAGGGAAGCACTTATGGAAAGGTAAGGCTGGAACCGTATTTTAATTTTGACGGAAGAACATTTACAGTAGAATTTAAAATAGGAATTAATAAAATGTACGTACTGAAGGATGCATTTTCCTTTGATAATCATATAGCAAATCAGGACGATTATAAATACGGGAAAAATCTTCAGTTTGTTCATACAATAGAATCCTTTGCCGAGGAATCCAGACCGCTTGCGAAATTTATTTGTAAATGGGCAGACAACAACAGGCAATTTCACAGATCATCTTCCTATTATGGATACTATATGGGAACTCTGGAAAAGGTAAGGCATCTGGATCTGTCAGGAAATGAACTGGCAGAATTTTTACTTCTGATGGAAGGAAGGAAATTGCAGGGAAAATCTATAGGGACCAGAAATACAACCTGGGAAATAACCAGAGAACATCTTCCGAGAAAAATAACCATAACAGGTGCAAAGCAGGGAATTGAACTGAAGGTAAGCAAATTTACATGTGCAGCAAATACGGAACAGTATAAAATTTGCTTTTATGATAAAAAGATTTATATTGAGAATGTAGAAGAGCTTTTACCTGTTAAGGATTTTCTGGACAGTTTGTCTTTGATTCCCGGTGAGAAAGCGTTTATAGAAAATAAAGATGTACCGGCATTCTGTCAGGAGCTTTTACCGGTGATCCAGAAGTTTTTTAAATGCAGAATGGTTGAATTTCATCCGGAGAATTACGGAATGGTTAAACCGGAGTTTCGGTTTTATCTGGATGCGCCACAGGAAAATATGGTTACATGTAAGGCGACTGTTAAGTATGGAGACAGGGAATTTTCTTTATATACAACGGACGATATTGCAGCAAGGGATATGAATAGAGAAACAGTTGTCAGAAATGTGATCCATAAATATTCGAATGCTTTTAATCCAGTTGAACAGTGTGCGGTAATTGCAGATGATGAAGAGCTGGAATATGAATTCCTGACAGAAGGAATTCCGGCACTGCAGTCAGTAGGGGAAGTATTTATTTCTGATGCGCTGAAACGGATTGAAGTCCGGAATTCGCCAAAGATTACAGTAGGTGTTTCCCTGAGCGGAAATCTGCTGGAACTTAGTATGACAGCCGGGGATATTTCAAGGGAAGAACTGATTGACATTCTTTCCAGATATAATAAGAAAAAAAAGTTCTATCGTCTGAAAAACGGAGCTTTTGTAAATGCAGCAGACTCGGGGCTGGATACAGTTGAAGAACTCAGGGCAGGACTTCAGCTGACGGATAAGCAGATAAAGCAGGATAAGATTGAAGTGCAGAAGTACCGCGCGTTGTATCTGGACGCACAATTGAAAGAGAATCCGGTTGTTTCGGCAGTGAAGGATAAATCTTTTAAGTCACTGGTAAGAAATATGAAGACCATTGAAGATAATGATTTCGAGGTGCCGGAGAGCCTAGATAAAATTCTGCGGGAGTATCAGAAACGGGGATTTCTGTGGATTAAGACATTGAATTATAATGGATTCGGCGGAATACTTGCAGATGATATGGGACTTGGAAAAACGTTGCAGGTGATTGCATTTCTACTGTCAGAATTTCTGGAAAGAAGGAATACTGTTGTTGAAAATATAGCAGTAAAAGAAACTGCAATGTTAAATATGCAGAGTGGAATTGAGGCAGTAGAACAAGTGTACAAGGCAGCAGAGATGCAGGAAGCTGATGGAAAGAAGGCAGATGGACAAACTGGAAAGCTGCAAAGAAATACATTAATTGTAGCCCCCGCATCATTGGTGTATAACTGGAGCAGTGAAATTCAACGTTTTGCACCGGAGCTTACAGCTAAGATGGTGACCGGGACTGCAGCAGAGAGAAGACAGATCCTGGCAGAAGCAGATTCTGAGGATATTCTCCTGACTTCCTATGATTTGCTGAAAAGGGATATCAGCGAATATGAAGGATATAAGTTCAGATGTGAGATTATTGATGAAGCTCAGTATATCAAGAATGCAAATACTCAGGCTGCGAAAGCAGTAAAAGAGGTTCAGGCAGACTTCAGGCTGGCTCTTACAGGAACTCCGGTGGAAAACCGTCTGAGTGAATTATGGAGCATATTTGATTATCTGATGCCTGGTTTCCTTTATAGCTATAAGAAATTCCGGGAAGAAGTTGAAATTCCGGCAGTTCAAAATTCAGATGAAGATGCGATGAAACGTCTGCAGAAAATGATCCGGCCGTTTGTACTCCGAAGATTGAAGAAGGAAGTGCTCACAGATCTGCCGGATAAGCTGGAAGAGAATATGTTTGTACAGCTAACAGGAGAGCAGCAGAAGCTTTATGATGCACATGTGAAACGGATGATGCTGATGCTGGATAAGCAGTCCGAAGAAGAATTTAAGACCTCAAAGATTACAATTCTGGCAGAGCTGACAAAATTGCGCCAGATCTGTTGTGATCCGTCTCTTATTTTTGCAGATTATAAAGCTGATTCTGCAAAAGTGGATATGTGCCTGAATATGATCAGTAATGCAGTGGAAAGCGGACATAAGATTCTGTTGTTTTCGCAGTTTACGACAATGCTTGACCATCTTGCGAAGCGCCTTGAAGAGGAGAAGATCAGTTACTATATGCTGACTGGTTCTACAAGTAAGGAGAAGCGTGCACAGATGGTAGAGAACTTTAACACAGATGACACACAGGTATTCTGTATTTCTCTGAAGGCAGGAGGAACCGGTCTGAATCTGACGGCAGCAGATATTGTAATCCATTTTGACCCATGGTGGAATCTGGCAGTGCAGAATCAGGCAACGGACAGAGCACACAGAATTGGTCAGAAGAATGTAGTGAATGTATACAAGCTGATCGTGAAGGATACGATTGAAGAAAATATTTTGAAACTGCAGGAAAAGAAACGTGAACTGGCAGATCAGATCCTGGAGGGCGAAGGGCTTAACGGAGGCAGCTTCACAAAAGAGGAACTGATGGAATTACTTTCCGGGAAATAACCGCTTGATTGCAGTTAAATGGCATTTTTTGTAAATACAGAAATGTATATTCTCCCTGTTTTTCCACATAATAACCATACAACACATGATATGGAAACTGAAGGATACAAAGACAGTAAACTTCGATAAAAGGAAAAACAGGAGGAAGAAAAGTGCATGAAAGCGACAGGAATTGTTCGGCGCATAGATGATCTGGGGCGTGTGGTCATTCCTAAGGAGATCAGAAAAACGCTGCGGATAAAAGAGGGGACACCACTGGAGATTTTTACTGACCGGGAGGGGGAGATTATTCTGAAAAAGTATTCCCCTATCGGAGAACTGAATGTTTTTGCAAAGGAATATGCAGAGGCGCTGGCGCAGTCAAGCGGGATGGTAGCGTGTATCACAGATCACGATCAGGTGGTGGCTGCTGCGGGACAGGGAAGCAGGGAATATGTGGGAAAACCTATCAGCAAAGCTCTGGAAGATGCAATTACGGAGAGAAACTCTGTGTTTGCCAACGGAAATGACAGAAGCAGGATACCTGTGACTCAGGAACAGAGAGAACCTTTGTATTCCCAGATCATGCAGCCTATTATCAGTGCAGGAGATACAGTAGGATCTGTGCTTTTACTGGGAAAGAATGAAAGGGATGTGATGGGTGAATCAGAGAAGATGCTCATCAGAACAGCAAGTGGATTTCTGGGAAGACAGATGGAACAGTAAAATTCATAGAATCTTCAGCAGCTTATAGTAGCGGCTGAGGATTCTTTTTTGTATAATAAGAAGCAGTTATGATTTTCTGGAATTGTTACAGCAATGAGAGTTGGAAAGGAGACATATTATATGGCTGCAATATATCTGGCACCGTTTTATCTGTTGGTGTGTGTATATATCCTGCTTCGCAGCCTGCACTGGTTTCAGGTACTGCATACGGTTTTTCAGAATGTGTGGGTGTGCAGGGGGATTGGACTTGTATATTTATTTGTAATGTTTAGTATACTGATCGCATTTATGGCACCTGCATCAGGATTCAGGAGATTTATGAAGCTTCTGAGTAATTACTGGCTCGGTGTTTTGATGTATACACTTATGACTTTGGGAATCGCGGATGGATTGAGACTGTTACTGAAATATCCTCTTAGAAATTTTGCCTTTCCGGGGAGAGAATTGCTTTTCAGTAATATGGGAACTGCTGTTGTGGGAGCTGTCTGTGCGGTAATCATTTCAACAGTCAGTATTTACGGAGTGCTCAGTGCCGGAAATATACATACAACGAAGTACAATATTTCTGTTGATAAAAAGGCAGGAAATATGAAGGAGTTAAATGTGGTTCTGGTCGCAGATCTTCATCTGGGATATAATATTGGATGCAAGCAGATGGAGCAGATGACAGAGAAGATCAATGAGCAGAAACCGGATCTGGTGGTAGTGGCAGGAGATATTTTTGACAATGAATATGAGGCATTGGATAATCCGGACAGGCTGGCAGAAATTTTGAGGGGAATCCATTCAAAGTATGGTGTGTATGCCTGTTATGGAAATCATGACATTCAGGAAAAGATTCTTGCCACGGATGGGGAAGTCCCGGACTACTACAGGGTCGTAGAAGCCTTTGCTTTCCACTTTGACAGTCGAATATTCACCGGGAAGCTCATTTTTCTCTTCCAGGTAAATCACGATTTCACTACTGCTTTCCTTTACATCGGAAATGTTGAAATAATCCAAGGTACCTTCGGGAAGAAGGAGACGGTAACCGTTAGTTTCCATAATCGCTGATGATTCGTTTGTTTCACACAAAGATAGTATTTTATCGGATATACCCCTCAGGATTTTACGTTGACCCAATACAAGGAGCAGCAGTAAAAAAACAATCGATGCCGTTAATTCGAGTCAGTAGCTTTTTAGTGGGGATACGCATATAGTTTAGCAATGCGGAAAAGG
>OHAF01001271.1_pt1 | contig 23865 bp, 33 predicted proteins | sample 1577041 | NCBI WGS metagenome assembly OHAF01 (sample SAMEA3541495, study PRJEB24748) | human gut metagenome | biome: human gut; feature: human-associated habitat; material: faeces | place: China | collected 2012
CAAGGTCATATTTCTCCAAAAGCAGACGAATGTGCGTCTCGTCATCGTGGTAATGGACATTTTTGACGTCCTCCGGCAGTCTCTGCAAAAGCAGCTTCGCATCGTTTTCAATGAAAACCATGTCGCCGGTATCGGACAGCCGTTTGCAGACGGCAAGAACCGCCTTTGCCGCACGTTCTGCGGCCGGCAAGCCGGCATTTTCGCTCAGTGCATGGTCAGCCACTCCGTAAAGCTCGGAGTGGATACTTTCCAGAACCGCGAAGAAGGCCATCTCCTTGGATTCGTAGAATTTATAGAACGAGCCTTTTGCGATACCGACCGCCTTCGTCAGCTGATCCACGGAGGTTTTCTTCATCCCCAGCGTGACCGCACAGCGCCGCGTTTCCTTCAGCAGCGCCTTGCGGAGCTGTTCTGTTTCGTATTCGGTAAAAGCCAAGATTGAACCTCCCTGAAATATGACCGTTTCGGTTCTTCCGGTCACATTATAACATATTGAGTTCCTTTTTTCAATAGAAATCTGAATTATCACCGCAAAGAATAAAATGAGGATGTTTTTTCCGTCGAGTAATACCAAACCGGCAGAGAAAAACAAAAAGGGCGGCAAGGATTTTACTCCTTGCCGCCCGAACCGCATCAGAACATCTGAACAGAAGAACTGTCCGGTTCTTTGTGGTTTTCACTGTACTGTCCCTGCTTCTGTGCAGGTTGATTTGCATTTTGCTGATACCACGATGTGAGCCAACACTGATAATGCATCCTTGTTATCAGGAACATCTCGCTCAGCGACTCAAAGCTCATCATGACTGCCACATGGTTTTCCGGCTTATTACCGAATTTCGGAACGATCAATCCCTTTTCGTTGGTTTCGCCGGGGCCGCTGTCAGCAACAAACAGGAAATCCGCTTTGTTGGCCGGTACCAACTGCGCCACGCGGGAAAGGCTTTTTCCGTCCGGTCTTGCCCGACCGATGGATTTGAGTTTTTCGGCAGATGTGCCGCCAAGACACTGATACAACGGCGTATTATCGCCGTTTTTCTTTTTGCTTTGCAGCATATACCGCAGCTCACCGCAATCCAGCTTTCGGCACAGCTCCAGAAACTCATCCACAGCAATATAGATATGGACATTGTTCGTCTGGCGCTGACCGGCCGGCTTCGACTGATCATAAGCAGCAAAGGCCAGATGGATCCTGCCGATAGAGATGCTGTCATTCAGGCTTTCCACAAAACAGTTTCGGGCATCTTTGCGAATGATCTGAAACTGATTTCGGTCTTCACGCATGGCTGGCACCATCCTTCGACGCTGGCATCATCCTCATGAGATTAAGGATTTTTTCGGAGTTCTCCTCAAATTGAGGGAGGAAATCCTTACTCGTGTCGTATTCCAGATAGAGCTCCACGAAAGTTGCCGTCCATACGAGTTCCATTGTGTGATCGCTGCATACCTTTTCCGCCTTACGGAAAATCGAGCCGAGTTGGAAAATTTTTTGATGCCACAGCTTAAAGAACTCATCTTCAACAGGGATACCAAATTCACTCAACCACTCTCTCACGGTGTGCGTTTCGGCATTATCGCCGCAGCCGGGATTGGTGAAAACATACTGTATTTCTCCAATCTTGGCGTTAACTGTTTTTGCGGCTTTCTGATCCACGGTGACACACCGCCCGATCGGAAACATTGCGCAAACTCCCGGTTTGGCCTTATGCACACTGCACTTACGATCCTTCAAAAGCGGGCACCGTTTAACTGAGCCACGAGCTTAAGCCGTACAATAGGTATGCAGGAGTCATGTCCGATATAGGTCTCGCAATATCTCTTAAACAGTTCCTCGGGTGAGATCTGCAATTCCTTTGCCATGCGGTATATGTCTCTCGGCGTCAGCAGAATGTCCTCGCGGTTGATGCAGCACCTGCCGCACATGGTGCAATGAAACCGGAAGGGTTCATCCGCCCCGATTTTCATGCTGTCAAAATTGTCTACGATTTCTTTTAGCCTTTTATCCATTGATAATACCTCCAAAAATAGATGGAGGCGCCGCAAAAACGACGCCTCTTTGTTGTGTCATACTGACCTGTTACTCTGTGAGTTCTTTTAGATACTCATGTAATACTTTCAGATTCCGCTCATACTGAGGCAGGAACGGTTTGCTTGTGTCGAAATTTCCGTATTTGGCCCAGTGAAAGCACAGAAGCGCTTTCTTCTTGCGTTCATCCGGAATTTGTCTGAGCAGCTGGGCCAGCTCCTTCGCGGAGCCAAAATCAGCAGTTAAGAACGCACGGCCCTCTTCATCAAACCGTTTTTTCATCCATGTTTTCACATGAACCTTCGGCCCTTTGAAATGCTGCTTGCGCTCGTAGGATACCAGATACTCATATCTGCCGTTTTCCTTCGGATCCACAACGAGTGGATATATCCGGCAAGCTCTCGGATTGACCGTGTGGATCTGGCATCGATTATCCTGCAGGAAAATGCAGGCCTCCTCCGGCCCCTGCGTCTTGAGAAAATACACGAAAAAACCGCACTCATTCAACAGTGCCGGCTCGGTGTACCGTATCCAGAAATCATCCATGCATGCGATATCTTCGCCTTGCTGCTGCAAATGCTTTACAATGCGAAACGCATCCAGCGTTTCGACCGGAACCTGCATATGTACATGCCTACAGCATTCTCCACAGCCGATGCACCGAAACGGTACCTGCTCCTTCGGACTCAGTCTGACGAGATTTTGATACAGCTCATCCATCAAACTTCCTCCAGCAGCATTTTTCTCCGGCAAATTTGATTTGCCGGAAGCCTATGCTGTCGCAGAACCAATACCCGATGCCTTCCATCCAAACGATATCCGAAACGCTCATAGAGCGGCCTCTGTATCCGTTCGGATGTTCCAGGTTGAAAATGCGAAAAACATCTTCCGCTGTCTGCGCAGGTAAATCACCGTCAAAGACGAGCTCGTAGCTGCCTGCGTTGATTCCGCCGTGTAATACGGTAAATTCGAAACCCATGAACATCAGATTTTTGTCATCCTTTTCAGGGGCGATCTGATACAGTTTTATTTTCATTCCCAACAGCCTCCTTTTTCTCGTAATACCGTCTCATTCACTCCATTGCATGGCGAAGGTCTGAGTCAAAGCGGTACCAGTCTGCAATCAGCAGGTTTATGGACGCAGCGTCACAAAGGCATGCATCCTCTAAGCAGAACAGTTCGTAATCAACGCTGTCTACTTCATTGAACGGCAGACTCAACACGCCTTCTTTTACAAGCAGCAGAAAAGTGCCGAGATGCAGCTCGTCCGTGGTTGGGTAATACCAGCACAGCTCATTTTGATACTTCTCCATGTACTCCCCGCAAATGTCCATCAGCGCCCTATGTGAAGCGCCGTTTTCACGGAGATGTTCAAGTACCTCCTGACGGCGATGAACCGAGCGACAAAAAATGGGGTATTCTTACATACGAAAGTATATTGGATATATTAGACAAAGTATATGAAAATAATGAGTTGCAATCGGATGTAGATTTATTACTTAAAAATTATACAGATGTAGTTAGGAGAAATATTGTGGACGATCAAGAATTAGTAAAAGTATGTACCGATATATATAATAGACATAAAAAAGCTTTAGATTTGATTATCGAAAAGAAAATTGATGATGGAATGCAAATTTTTGATGTTGTTTCCAGAACATTGAAAAAGCTATCGGAAGAAGGCAAAATAATATATGGAAATTGCGGAAAACTTAATTTTACTACGCCAAATATGGATAAACTTCTGCCTGCATTAAATGTGCCTGAGGGTTCATGGGGAACAACTAACATATATAAATATTGGGTCAATTTGAGAAACGGTAAACTTTCAATTGTCTTTGAGTTGGGTGGCATGAATGTACCTGAATCGTCAATGAAAAACATGAGAGAAATAATTAAATGTGAAAAACCTAAAAATGACAAAGACATTTTTAAATTCAAACGAATATATCAAACCAAAAAAATGACCTGTCTAATAAAGAAAAAATAGAAGAAATAGAAGAAATTGTCGAGAAAGCCGTTAATGAAGTATTAAAAAAAGAAACGGATATCATAAAGAGCATAAATTCTAAAACTAATCATTAAGAATATTTTAACCGTGGTTTCTCCACGGTTTTTTTATGCCCCGATTTCAGTACATTAAAGGTAATATAATAATACACAGAGGAAAGGATGAGCATAAATGGATGAGAATAAAACCCGCGTATGGAACGCATTAAGAATTTATTACGGCATTGCAGAAAGCCTTGAATTTTCGGACGAAAACTGCACGCAGACAGTATATAACAATACGCTTTATATTTATATCGAGAGCAATCCGGAGATTTTTCCGCCGATGAAAACCAAAGAATATTCAAATGTGTATTTTGTCACGGGAAATCCCGAAGCTATTTCGTTTATAAGGCGTTCTGCCCCGCAATACGGCTGTTTTTGCTATGCAAATAATTACGGTCTCGGCTGTTTATATACCGTTATTCCGCCGAATTATAAAATACATAAAAAGCCAAAAAGCTTTATTAAAAAAATATTCGGACTGTAATGTGCTATAAAACGAGGAGGGCGAAAGAGTGATAATTAAAAGCATTGAACTAAACAATTATTGCGGCATTTCGCACCTTGTATGTCGTTTTAAATCGGGTGTAAATATAATTGATAATGCAGATATATTAAGAGCGGTTTATAAGGTGATAAACGGAGATTTTTCGGAAAGCCCTGACATAACGGCTGAAATAATACCCCACGCAAACCAACAAATAAATATAAGAGGCTCTCCCGACGAGGCAAAAAGCTTTAACATTTTTGATTTTTCGGATTCTGCCGTATATTCTGATTATTTTAATTTGTATAAACATCTTGACGATTTGCATAAAAAAGAAAAGCTTTTAAAAACCGACGGTATTATTGCAACCCGTTTTTTCAGGCATCGGCTTAATAAGTATATAAAGAGCTTTACGCCCTTTTTCTATTCGGGGGAAAAAGATTATAGGGTAGTTTTACGGTCGGACGGAATATTCAGTGCCGTTAATGCCGAAAATCAACCCTTAGAAATGAATAACAAAAATGAGAAAACCTTTTTTGAACTTATGTGTTTTTTAAAATTGCGCGAATTTTGGAACGATACCGAAAAAGCAGTTAATATGAATTATGAAAAAAGACCGTTTATTATTTCAGGACTGTCGAAAAATTACTGCCGCAAGCTTAAAGAAAGCAAACTTTTTGACAAAGAGGAGCAGGTATTTATTGCAACCGCACAATTCGGATTTTTTTAAAGAGGTGCAAGCTTTTGCAAAAAGGAATATTTTGGTATTTATCACAAAAGAAATTCATTATTGTTTCTGTTGTCTGCGACGAAAACGGCAAAGCGGAAAAACAGGCAGTATTCAGCTCAAAATCCGGAAATAATTTTAATCACAAAGCCGAATGGGCAAAGCTTTCAAAATGCGTTACTAAGGGACGACCGTATAATTATTATCCGAGAGGGAGAGTTGAAATATATGAGAAAAGCATTAAAATTTTTCTCAATACAGATATAAACCGAAAAGAAATAATTGAGGAAATTATAAAACGGTTTGACCTTAGCGATGCGAAAAGAGAAATAAAGGTTATAAATGACGGTTCTTCGCATTACCGATATATTAAAAAATATATCTAAATTAAAATCGGAAATTTTAAGCACCGAAAACGGTACATAACATTTTATATAATATATATAGCGAAAGCAAAAAAATGCTGCTTATGGGAGGAATCAATATGTCATTTATAAGAGCAATTAAAGAGCGGTGGCAGGAGCATAAATATCGTCGACAGCGTACAAAGAGAGGCTGGAGCGTTAAGGATACCTGGAGTATTGATTACTGGTTTTTGGAGGTTATGCCCCAAATGCTTGAATACTTAAAGGAACACCATATGGGATTTCCCGGCGAGATACAAAAAGAATATGTCGAGGCACACAGCAGCGAGCTTAATATGACATATGAGGAATACTGCTCTTGGCCCACCGATGAAAATTCCGAGGGCTATAAGCTGCGTGAAAAAACAGACGAAATTTGCAATAATATTTGGAATGAAATTCTTGACCGAATGATATTTCTTTTAAGAGAGGCCTCTGAAGAGACCTGTACCGTCAAAAACCCTTACGAGGAGGAAAACCTGAAAAATTACAAGGAATTCACCAAGAAATACGGGATTTTAGGCGAAAAGCTTTTAAAGCCTGAGGATATTTATCCTAACGGGGCAAAAAGACTTTATTCACCGAGTGATATTCCCGAATATAAAGAAACAGCCGAGCTTTATTTAAAGGAATCTATAAAGCTCGATGAATATAGAGACCGCTGCAAGACCGAAGCCATAAACCTGTTTAACAGGTGGTTTTGGAATTTGTGGGATTAAAAAATTTACGGAGGAAATAAATATGAGCGCGTTTGACAAAATTATCGGATACCAAACAATAAAAGAAGAGCTTTTGCAGATCTGCGATATGATTCACAACAGAGAAATTTACGAAAATCTCGGTGCAAAGCAGCCGCAGCGAATTTTGCTTTACGGCGACCCGGGGCTCGGAAAAAGCCTTATGGCAAAAAGCTTTATTACCGAAAGCGGACTGCCGGCATATATTGTCCGCCATGATAAGGGCAGCGACGATTTTATCGGAAAGATAACCGACACCTTTGAAAAAGCCAAGAAAAACGCTCCGGCAATAGTATTGCTTGACGATATGGATAAATTCGCAAATGAGGATGACCGCCATATAGACGCCGAGGAATATGTTGCGGTGCAGGCAGGTATTGACGAGGTTAAAGGCTGCAATGTTTTTGTGTTTGCAACCGTTAATGAAATTAGAAAGCTCCCACGCTCGCTTATCCGTTCGGGCAGATTTGACCGTAAAATTGAAGTAAACTCGCCTACCGACAGGGACGCGGAGGAAATTATTAAATACTATCTCGGTCAGAAAAAGGTTTCTGATAATGTTAATATGGACGATCTCGTTAAAATGGTGAGTTATGGCTCCTGTGCCGAGCTTGAAACAATTCTTAACGAGGCGGCAATCGGAGCGGCATATGCAAGAAAAGAAAAAATAGAAATGGATGACCTTGTGAAATCAGTTTTGCGTATGCAGTATGACGCACCCGATAATTTCACAAAAAAGTCAAGCGACGCTTTAAAAGAAATTGCGCTGCATGAGGCGGGACACCTTGTGGTCTCCGAAATTTTAACTCCCGGCAGCGTTGGACTGGCTTCCCTCAGAACTGCCGGCAGAGACTCAACAGGCGGATTTATTCACCGTTGTATGCCCGTAACAAGGCGGGCGCACCATATTCTTATTTCGCTTGCGGGAAAAGCGGCGGTAGAGCTTTATTATTCGGGTGTTTGTGCAAGCGGCTGTCAAAGCGATATCAGAAAAGCCGCAGATAATATCAGGGACGCCATATCCGAAAGCGGCACCGGCGGATTCGGTATGATAGATGTTGCTAATCATCGTTTTCCTGAAAGCTCCGAGAGCTTCAATTCAAGAAACGAATCGGTAGTTCATGCCGAGCTTGAGCGGTATATGTTTAAGGCACGCGAGATACTTATTAAAAACCGTGATTTTCTTGAAAAGGCGGCACAAATGCTCAGCGAAAAGGAAACGCTTTTGTACTCCGATATAAGAAAACTGCGCGGAAGTATTAAAATTACGGAAGTTGTTTTATAAAAAATTTGACTTTTAAAATAATAAGGTATATTATAAAAACATAAGCTCCTTGCAGTAGCGTACATCTTAAAGCGTAACTTTGAGAGGGACGGCGAGTCGCTGCCCTGATTTTCTAAAGGATCTATGCCTTGCCGCAGATATATCCGCGGCAAGGCGCCGCACGATAACACTCAGACGAACAAAAGAATAACTCCGTTATTTTCAGTTCGCCTGCGCTTTTATCGGGTCATTTTGTACTGCAGGGAGCTTTACTCTTTTAGACTTAAATATTATTCTGCGGCGGTGATATTTATGAATATAATCGACAGTAATGTGGTGTTCGGCTCGGGCGATGCCGAATTTGTAAAGAAATTCGGGTTGTTTGAGGCGGCTCAAATGGTGCTTGACTATAAATCGCAAAATAACCTGCCGTTTATTTACGATACATACCAACTGGCGGATTTTTTAGGGATTAAGCGAAAAGAGCTTTTCTTTATATCCAAAAACACCGATAAATATTATAACGCCTTTGAAATTAAAAAGAAGAACGGAAAACCGCGGCGGCTTTATGCACCTGTAAGCAAGCTTAAAGCCTGTCAATCTGCGATAAACCGCCGTATTTTAAAAAATCTGCCCGTTTCAGAATACGCCGCCGCTTACCGCAAAGGCTCTCAAATATCCAAAAATGCCGCTCCCCATATAGGAAAGCGGTATCTTTTAAAGCTTGATATAACCGATTTTTTCGGCAGCATACGCTTTGAGCAGGTCTATTCCGCCGCGTTTAATACAAGATATTTTCCGAAGCAGACAGGCGTAATATTAACGGAGCTTTGCTGCCTTAATGACGCTTTGGTGCAGGGCGCGCCGACTTCTCCCGCACTTTCAAACATTGTAATGTATAATTTTGATAACAGCATAGGTCTTTGGTGCAAAAAGCGCGGCATAGCTTACACGCGCTATTGCGACGATATGACGTTTTCCGCAGATATACCGCTTTACCCGGTTTTTAAGCGGGCAAAGGATATGCTTGAAAATATGGGCTTTGAGCTGAACGAAAATAAAACAAGGTTTATAAACAGCAATAACCGTCAAAGCGTTACGGGTATTACCGTAAACGAAGGGCTTTCGGTTTCCGCCGATTATAAGCGCAGGCTCCGCCAGGAGGTTTACTATGCGCTTAAATACGGCTTGACTGACAGCATAATACATACCGATAATACCGAGCTTTTAACCGACGGCAAGCCCGATGCCGAACGGTATTTTAATCGCTTGCAGGGTAAAATAAATTTCGTTCTTCAAATAGAGCCTGATAATAAGTGGTTCTGCGAGGCGAAAAATAAGTTAAATAGGCTTTAAACGAATCGGCAGGAAAACTTTCCCGCCGATTTAATCTTTATGATATTTAACTATTGTTTCCGATTAACTGAATTTAGTCGGAACTACCCTGTCAGGGTTCAGAATTCAGGATAATTGTCTGCATTGCACCCGGATTGTTTGGAGAAAGATCATGTAAAATTTCAAAAGATTTGAACGCTGAAACATCGAAACCAAATATTTCTTCCACAGGAATCCAAGGCTCACTTAAAGAAAGCTTTTTACATTTAAGTACAGACATAACAAAATATTACTACCGAATAATTCAAATGAATCGACTGTTTCAAAATCATTAATTATAGTATACGTAATAAACTAAAGGCGGTAAATTTAAATCGACTTTCTGTCATTTTCGCTTATTCCACAAGCTTTCCGCAGATATTTCTTTATTTCTTCTTCCAATTCAGAAAATTTTATTTTATCGTCCAGTATGAAATATTGATATACAAACGAGGTTTTGCCCGAATACTTATTATATTCGTTTTTTCTGTTTGTTGCTTTATGAAATATTTTTTTGTTTAAAGTGTCATATTCACCGAACCATTCGCAATCTTTATATTTATTGAATAGCTCATTGTGACAATTCAATTTTTTTCTTTCTGCAAGTATTTTAAATTTATTCCCCTGTATTTGAACACCGATAGAATCATCGCCATTTTCTATTTTGAAATCCATTATTGCATCCCCGCGAGAATAATCTTGCGAAATCGTCAATTTTTCACTGATAGAATTATTCTTATTTTTAAAGTATTCAATAAATTTTGATGAAATCAGCTTTTTGTAAACATCATCCAACCGAATGGTTTTAAGTTTGTCCAAAGTGTTTTTGTCTGCTATAAAAAAGCTGTCATCATCACCTTTTGATAATAAGCCTACTATAATTTCGCTTATCCTTTTTATAATCCCACAATACTCTTCTAATATTGATTTATAAAAATCATCCATCTCAATTTCATTATTGCTTAAAATTTCCGAAATTTTTTCTTCTATGCCAGAATAGCTTATAAAATCCCAATTTATGCCCTTAAGATCAAAATTCGGGGATACCAATCCTGTCAAAATGCCGCCCTTAAATTTATTGCCAAGATCTTTTGTATACCTTTCTAATTGGTCTTTTGTAGGAATTGATTTGAGCTTGTTTTCTATCACATAGGCTTCGTCACCCTTCCATATCGTAATATCACGATGTTTTTCTTCCCGTTTTACTAAAATATTATCGTCTAAATTTTCAAAAAACACTTTCGCAAAACATGGATATTTTTCAATCATCCAAGCCCAAAAATTAGAATGAAACAGTTCCTTTGAGCCAAGTGACATTGCATATATCGGTGACTTGTTTAAATAATCAATTTCTTTTTTATATTCTTCTTTCATATAAAACTCCCCTTTAAAATTTATTTCTGCTATTCCGCTGCGCGAACGAGTTCTTCCCACACCTTAACCATGGCAAAGGTGTCAAGCTCGCAGTATTTAAGCAGATTGTGCCGTGCGGTCTTTTGCTCCTCCGACGGCATATCCTTTATTTTCGGGAAAACCGTCATAGCCTCGCCGCCGTTGTGTACTTCGTCAAGATTATGGTAATCAAGCGACGGGTCGTTCGGGAATATCGCGGGCAATACGCTTTTGATGGAAAAGCTGCCGCCCATTGCACGGTTATAATAATAGCCCGACTGAAAGGGCGTCAGCAGATCCTTTATATTCGAGCGTATATTTAAAAGGTGCTCCGCCAAATCGGGGAAGGTCTCCGCCAGTTCCTTAATTCTTCCGCACTCAAAGCCCTTATTGTATGCGGTAACGCAGACATTCATAGGAATATCCCTGCAAAGGCTTTCGGCAATGGCGCGGCGCGGGTCGGTGCCCGATTCTGCCAAAAACTCCTTATGTAAAAGCTCACCGCCTTCCCTTTCAATATAGTGCAGCGAATACTGAAAGGGTATTTGGGCATAAGGCTTTGTTCCTATAAATTGCGGTATAACAGGCTGTATTGTTTCAAAGTCAAGAAAATACAGCGGATATGAAAGCGTGCTTAAAAAGTCCCGTATACCGTCTTTTTCTATATATGTGCCTTGGTCGGAAATTGCAAACAGCATTTGCCGCAGCTGCTTTGCGTTGGTAATATCGGCGCTGTAAAACAAATCGTTAAAATCGGCAAGTCCCTTTTTGTAGTATTCGATTTTTTTATCAAAATGCAGCCTGTATAAATTAAAAACAGAGGGCTTCGGCAAATTCCGCGAGCAATAGCCCCAAAACGCGCAGGTGTACGGCTTATCGCAGCAAACGGATAAATCAATATCCGGTTCCTTTTCCGATTTTAAAATTCTTTCGGCAATCGACAGATTAGCCGCAATATTCTTTTCTTCTACAGCTACGGAATCGTCAATATCGTGAATACCGAAAAGCTCATCCAAATTAAGAACGCCGTTAAAAACATATTGGTTATTAAGGCATATAAGATATGTGCCCGTAACATTAACGCCGCAGCTTTCAAGCACATATTTCTGATAAGCAACATCGGCGGCATATACCGCCTTATCGTACTTTGTGGAGCTTTTAACCTCGTATATCGCAAAGCCGCCGTTTTCCTTTTTCAGTATGTCAACGGCGCAGTATAGCCCATTATATTCGAACGATGCTTCGCAAATAACAGGCGTCCTTTTTTCGATTTCCGCCTTTGTGTTTTCAATCATTTGCTTTATATCTATTTTATCGCCGTCGAAAGCTGTAACCTCGGTATAATCGCCGAACAGCCCCATTGCAAGGTCGCCGACCTCGTTGCCGGCGTCCATTCTTGCTATAACCTGAGGATCAATCTTGATTTCCTCGGGTTTATATTTTTTAAGCCACGCAATTTTCGGACATTGCCACAGTCCGCAATATTTGGATTTTGAGAGATAAACCATATCCCGACCTCCGCTTACATTTAATAATATAATTTTACTGTATTTCGCCGCTTTTTTCAACATATTATATTTTAACGCGGGTTGTGTACCGAAAACGGTACGCTTTGACTTTGAAGGTCCTTATTTAGTTGTTTTTTAAAAAATCCTGTGATACAATTCTCTCGCTTTCAAAAACCGCACGCAAAAAATCTATGTCCCGCGTGCGGTACATCGCAAATGCTATAATTAAAGCTATAAATGATAAGGAGCCCTGAGTATGACAAAAGAAACAGAAACGCAAACTTTATCCTTTGAATCCGATATAACACCCTTAGAATACATTTATTTAATGTTCGACAGAACCGACGGGGACGGCGTGCTTTATATTCCCGAATTTCCGAACGAGCTGTCGCTTTGTGAAGAAAAATACAGTTACCGTTGCAAAATGGATTGGACAATGGAGGACCTCAACTCGGTTTGCTCGGAATTTAAAAGGCTTTATTCCGATCTTAAAGGAATTGCCGAAAAATACGAAGAATTAGACGGGAGTGAGGAAACGGCACAAAAGGTATTTTGCGAAGAAAACGGAAACGTACGACTTTTTAATGTGTGGCAGATTTTTGTAAAATCATTAAATTCCAAGGATTTAAAATATGATACCGTTCACGATATATCAGACCGGCTTGACACGGCGGATTATCTCAAAGAGCTTTCGGGCAAATTCACAAAGGGCGCCGAATTAACAAAGGATGAAAAGGATTTTTTCAGGGAGTATATGGATGTTTCCGTAACCAAAGACGAAAAAAGATTTTACAATTCATATTGCAAATCGCTTATTAAGGAAGCAGAAAAACGTGTGGGAAACAATATTTGCGCTTATGAATATGTTATACGGGCAACAAGGCTTTGTAGGCTGTTAAGCCTTAACGCTCCCGAAATTGTTATAAAAAACGAAGCCCGTTTATTGGCGGCGGCTATGGTGCTGCATAAATATTGTATTTCAAAGGAAACGGTTGATAACACCTATCGGCTGCAAATTGAAAGATATGAGTTTATGAGCGATGAGGAGCTTGATAACCTTTTTAGACTTAAAAAGACAAATTCAAGAAAAAGTATGGCGCCGCTCTTTGTATATTTAATTTTAAAGGAGCATTCAAGCAGTGAAAAGCATCTGCGTCAACAGGATATTTTAAAAATACTTGAAGGCTATCCTTATGAGGTGCCGCTCGAGAGAAAAGCGCTCAGCAGAATTATACATAATATAACCGACTCCAAGTTATCCGTTTTCAGCGATAAAACGGGAACCTGGCTTGAACAGGAGGAAAAGTAATGATTGAAAGAATTAAGGTACAGGATTGGACGGGTAAAATTATCGGTTTTATCGAGCTTGATACTTCAACCGGAAACAAGCAAATAAAAGATTTTTCGGGAAAGATCAAAGGCAAATATAATGCAAAGCTCGATATTACCACCGATTTTTACGGCAGGCAAATAGCAAAGGGCGATCAGCTTATTATGACGCTCAATATGTAGAGGAGGAAAAAATAATATGTTCAGTGTGCCGAAAATCAATAAATGCTGCGCCACCTGCGATAATTGGCAGGGCGCAAGAAAAAAGACCTGCTTTGGGGCGGAAACCGATACTAATTCCGTACGGGGTCAATGCTCGGCAGGGGTTCACAGTCTCGATACTTCGGGCCATATGGCGTTCGAGGGAAATTATTGCAAACAGTTTAAAAAATGGAGGGAACTTTAATGGGAAGATTAGACTCGGCAATAGATTTTATAAATAAAAAGATAGACAGCGTTCGCAAGGATATAAACGACGGTTTGAAATTCTGCGGCATTATAGACGAGGCTCCGCCCGCGCCGATACAGGAAACGCCGAAACATAACTCGGCCGAGGGAAAAAACGAAAAGCCCGAAATAACTAAAGCTGTGCCCGAAGAAGCTCCGCCGAAGACCGCCGCACTCAAAAAGCCTGCCTGCCCGTATGGTGAATGCTGTGAATATTACATTTATCTTTATCATACCTGCGATAAATCCGTCACCTGCCCCAAGGGTTTGAAAAAGCAATATTATGGTCGTCTAAAAACGCCCGGTGACGGTCGGATTTTCAGCTTTATCAAGCAATTTGCAAAGCTCGGTCCAAAGGACCCTTATGAAAAGAAAGCAATTTTGCGCGATCGGTATGTCAGCACCTTTTTCCCTAATTTAAAGCCGTTAAGAGTTTTTATAATGGGAATCCTCGAAATTAACGAAACATACGATCCGGAAATATCTCCGTTTATAAAATTTCTTTTTGAGCTTAACGAAAAAAATGTTTCATACCCGAATCTTGCAGGGAATGTTGAAACATTATATAAAATTTACAGCGAACAGAAGTATAAAGAAAGAGGATATGTAATTGAAAAATTGTTTGATACGCCTTCGCCGCTGCTGCGAGACCCAACGCTTTTTGCACGCGATAATGAAGATTTCAGGTGTTCATACGGCGCGTTGGAAATGTTTTCGGACAAAGCTGCATTGACCGAATATTTCAAAGGCCCTCCGCAGGTAAATATTGATATGCTTTTTGACGAAAACGGAAAATTAAAGCCTGCCGGTATAGGCGGCCCCGAAATCGGCGAGCCTGAGGACGGAATTTGGAATTTATTGCAGCAATTTTAGTGCGTGATAATGCAATAAAAGATAGAAGCTTATTTGTGAGTATATACAAAGTTTATTTGCCGTCGTTGATTTTTCTATGGCGGCAATTTATAATTATAAATATATTAAAAAAGGAGAAGTTTATAATGTATAGTAATAACGATGTTGAAAACTTGGCGAAAAAGTGTAAAGAGTCTTTGGATTTGTCAAAGACCGATCCGAATTACTGCTTCCCTAAAGCGCTGCCGATTTGTCTTTTAGAAGCAGTTTTTTCAATTGCCGCAAACAACACTTCTTCTAAAAATACTTATACAAATTATATGAATTATTTCAATATAGTTTCAGATGAAAAAAGCGGTACTATAAAGCCTGAACATACAATAAAAGAATTTATTGAAAATGTGGAAAGATTTAAAAGTATTGATGAATTTACAGATATTGTCTTAAAAAATCATCAGCGTACTTCTTCCAGAAACGGAATATTGAAATCGGAAGCTGTATATGAAATAGCAAAGATTTTTCAAAAATATAAAATTAACACATTAGCTGATTTTCAAAAATGTTTCGGTGAACATCGTTGTAATTTAGAAAAAGAAATTTTGAATATAAAAGGACAAAGCAGTGGTATTATGCTAAAATACCTTTATATGTTAGCAGGTAATGAAAATACTGTAAAACCAGATCGTATGTTAATGCGTTTTATAAATAGTGTAAATAAAGATATAACTATTGATGATGCACAGCAGATTATCAGCGAATGTGTAACTTTACTAAAAAGAGACAATAAAAATGTTACCCCCCGATTATTGGACTATTTAATTTGGGATTATCAAAGGTTGATATAGCGGTAAGCCCGACTTTCTGAATTTATTTTGGAAAGTCGAGTTTTTATATCCCATTTTCGGTACATACCGTTTCGTATAATAGTATCAGAAAGAAAAAAGGAGCGGTTAGTGTGAAAATCACACTAACAACAATATAGGGACGGCGTTCCGCTCGCCTTTCATTTCATAAAAGGCAACCGCGAAACATGCCGGATTAATCTCCATTCGCCGCTAAGAAGAGATTTGTATCCTATTTTTGTCGACATAGCGGCAGAACGGAGATTAAAGTGAAATATACATCTGCACAGGCTAACAAGCTGCTTAAAAAGCTGAACGACGAATATGATTTACTTCTTGCGGAAGAGGCGGAGAGCAGCACCTTTCTTGCCGCTATGGGCGAGGATCCCGAAAGCGTGCGCCCGGAATACGATTATACAGAAACGCAAAAAACATTGGAAGAACTCGGAAACAGAATAATCAAATTAAAGCACGCAATAAATCTCTTTAATACCTCGCACACTCTGCCGGGTTTTGAGCTTACGGTTGACGAGGCGCTTGTATATATTCCTCAGCTTTCAAAAAAGGTTAAAAAGCTTGCCGAAATGAAAGCAAGGTTGCCGAAATCAAGAGAAAATCAGGAATATTACAGCCGAACAAGCATTATAGATTACAGATATATAAATTACGACAGAAAGACGGTAAAGGACGACTATGACAGGGCGTTTGACGAATTATCGGCACTGCAAACGGCGCTTGATACGCTGAATAACAGCGTAACCCTTGAAATCGATTTTTAAAGCCTTTCCGTTGCAGAGCATACAGCTTAAAAGGAAGATAACAGGTTCGGGTTTAAGGTTTAAGTTTTTGAATTTGTTATAAAATTTCCGTTATAAAAAACTGTTTAATGTGAATTTATGGTTTTTTACGCTGGCTCTGCATAAAAACCTTACTCATTGCGGCTGAGGTTCGGTTTCAAGCCGCAAATTTCCGAAACGAAAGTGATAGTATGAAAAAAATTAAAATATGGCTTGACGATATAAGACCGGCGCCTAACGGATATTTTCACTGCCGCAGCGTGAATGAGGCAAAACTGAAAATTATTCAATGCGAAGCGGAAAGAACCGAAATTGAAGTGATTGACTGCGACCACGATTTAGGAGATTATGCCGCCGACGGAGGGGACGGAATAAAGCTTATCGACTGGCTTGCCGAAAGAAAAACCTTTTATCCTATCAGGCTGCACACTCAAAATCCCGTAGGCAAAGAAAATATGCAGCGTGAAATCAACCGATATTGGAGAAAAACAAATGATTGAAATAACCGGAAAATATAATACCGCATTGGTTTATACCGATAATTTAGAGCCCTCTGCCGCAGGTCAGATAAAGGCTTTTTGCGATATGGAGTATTCGTCCGGCAGCAAGATACGCATTATGCCGGATGTTCATGCCGGCAAGGGCTGTACTATCGGCACCACAATGACGGTTACCGATAAAATTGTTCCCAATATAGTAGGCGTGGATATAGGGTGCGGTATGCTGACGGTGAAATTAAAAGAAAAGCGGCTTGAGCTGCCGAAGTTTGACAGCTTTATAAGGCAGAATATTCCGTTTGGGCGAAATGTCCGTGAGCGTGCGCACCGCAGTCACGGCAGAATTGACATATACGAGCTTGAATGTGTAAAAAAAATAGATACACGCCGTGCAAAGGAAAGCATAGGCACACTTGGCGGCGGAAATCATTTCATTGAAATTGATACAGACGGCGATAGCCTTTATCTTGTTATACACACAGGCAGTCGAAATTTAGGGCTCAGGGTAGCCGAATATTATCAAAAAACGGCATATAACGCCTGCGGCGGCAGAGCGCAGAGCGAAATACCATATGAGCTTGCCTTTTTAGAGGGTGACTCTATGCAAAGCTATCTTCACGATATGCAGCTTATGCAGCGATTTGCCGCGCTTAACCGCACCGTGATAAAGGAAGTAATTGTTGACGGATTAAAGCTTCACGAGGAAGAAAGCTTTGAAACAATTCACAATTATATTGACACCGACAATATGATACTCCGCAAGGGCGCGGTATCGGCAAGTAAGGGCGAACGGCTGCTTATCCCTATGAATATGCGCGACGGCAGCCTGCTTTGCACGGGACTTGGCAACAGCGATTGGAACTGCTCCGCACCGCACGGCGCCGGCAGACTGATGAACCGCAGGGACGCGGAGCAAAGCTTTACGCTGTCACAATTCAAAAAGTCGATGGAGGGCATTTTTACAACCAGTGTATCTAAAGACACGATTGACGAATCGCCGTTTGTATATAAGCCCATGGAGGAAATATTAAAAAATATTTCCGAGACCGTAAAAGTTGATAAAATTTTAAAGCCTATATACAATTTCAAAGCAAGTGAGCATACAAGATAAAGAAATTTTGAAAAGTCTCGGCAGTCGGACTGATATCCGTTTTACTGTCGAGACTTTAATAATTATTAAAATTTTATATGCTATCCTTTCTTAAAACCTTGTTTTAAATACTTTTCTCTGTATTCCTTAATTGTACTGCTGTTTGCAGCAGAATACTCATCTTCGGATCTTGTGTTGTCATACTCCCAGCCGCAATGCTCGCATATCCAATGCATATCAAGGGTCTCGTTGCCGCATACGGGGCAGGTAACAATTTTAAAGCCGTGTTCTTTGTATTCTGCTGTTTCTCTTAAATTCATAAAATCGCCCTTTCACATACACTGTCAGTCTGTTTCCCAGCTTATGCAATTTAATACTCCACCGTCTTTTGCAATACCGTTTATATTTACGGCAACTATCTTTTTTTCAAATATTTCCTTTGCTCTTTTTACTGCCGTTTCATCCTGAACGCTTCCGAAAATCGGCAGGAAAATATGCTTTTCTGTTTCAAGAAAATTGAGATAGCTGCCCACGGCGCTTATGCCCGCGGAATCAAAATACGGAAAATCCATAACCGAAATACCGTGTTTTTTCAACGCCCTTTTCACCTTTTGCTCGTAACCGTTTTTGTAAGGCGAGGCATTGCCGATCACCGTATTTTCATTCACAAACCGTACCACGCCGTCTGCGTGACCCGTCATATCGCTTTCAAGCGACGGAATAATAATTATCTCTGCTTCGAGCAAATTTTCAAGCTCTAATAAAAGAGTATTCTTGTCATATTCGGGATTTTCCGAAAACACCCTGTCGGTGATAACGGCTTTTGCCTTTGACGGCGAAAATACAACATTTCCGCCGTCAAGATTGATATTTGAGTATGTAACAGGCAGTGTGAAATGCGGTGCAATATCGGTTTTAAAATTTGATCTTAATTGCGAATCGTCTGCAAGATAGCTCGGCTCATACCGAAACGATATATATTTACCGCTTTTTGTTTTAATCGGCATATAATCCCTTGCCCAGATGTCCTTTGCTCCGGCAAAAAGAGTGAAATTTTCTCCGCTGTCGGACAAAACAGAGAATAGATTCTCCGCCGATAATGAGTATTTGGGGTTGGATTTCAGAATTGATGAAAAGTAGAGCATGTTATTCTCCAAATTCCTTTACAAATTCAGTTTTACTACCATTGGGATATAATTCTTTTCGTATTTTATCAAGTTCATCTCTACTTGTGCCAGGGTGTGCATTTATGTAGTCTTTTAAGTATTCAACCACCGCTTTATCTCCACCATAACCGCATGAAAAATCAAAATTTTTCGATGTATGTTCTTTTAATTCGATAAATGAAGAAATCATTAGGAAACTGTATTCAGCTTGTTTTTCTTTCGGAAAATCATCTCGTTCAGCAATAGTTGCAAGCCCGTTCCGTATGGTTCTAAACACAATAGCGTTGCTCGGAGTTTCTTTTTTGCATAATACAATTTCATCATAATCAACTGCAATCCCATTGTCCTTTAGGACCTCTGCAACTCCGTATTGTTTAAGAAACGGATATTCCACATTACCGTTAATTAAAATTCGAGAGTTTTTAATCAATAATGAAAAAGCATAATTGTCATTATCGGACAAAACAATATCAACGCCAGAATAACCACTATGGATATACAATTTGCCAAATCTATTCCTTTGCTGTGGACCGTAATATTTCTGTTTGTCATCCTTGACAATATAATGAGTAAACTTATCTTCAAACGCGTCTTTTTTAAACAGGTACGGTTCCACTCGCAATGGTTCTATTGTAATATTTCCAATTCGAATTTCGTATTTTTTAAGAAACTCGGCACCAATTTTTTGTAAGTATACAATGACTACTTCCTTATCTGCTCTACTATCTTCTGCTATATTATCTAGTTTGTTAGTTAATTCATTTACAAGACTTCTAAGCTCTTTTAACTCGTCCATTTTAAACTTCTCCTTTTGTTTTTTCTCCATTATACCACACTTTATAATAAGACCTAATTATAAAATATAAAAAAATTACGCCGCAAAAATTAGTCCCAGATTCTAAGAATAACAACCGGACCGGTATCGGAAACAGTAGTTTCTCCGACTGTTATCTGATAGGGTTGATACGGTTCCGCAATCAATTTTTGAACAGCTTCTCTTTTTGAAAGCTCCTCTGCAAGCTGTGCTGTTGATATTTTTGATAAATCCATAAGTCATAACACCTTTCGTTTTGATTTTACCAATTAAGACGCTCGTTACGCCATTTGATTCGTTCTTCGGTATATTTTCTGTACCATTCGGCTGATTCTTTATATTGACCTGTTTTATTGTAATGCTCCGCAAGTCTTTCCATAGCGGCGTCGTTGCCTTGTGCAGCCGCTTTTTCATACCAAAAAATTGCCTCTTGTATATCCTTTTCAAATTCATTGCCGTTATAATAGTAATAACCCAATCGGTTTTGCGCGTCGGAGCTGCCGCTTAGGGCAGTGTTGATAATACTTTCAATGCTCATCTGCTCTTTCCTGACATCTAATTTCTCATCAATTTTATTTGCGAATTCATCGTCATCAAGATATTTTTGAAAGAGCTTGCTTTCTCCTTTGTCAGTTTTACTTGGGTTGTTCCAAATATCGTGTGTAATAAGAGAATCTGTTTCATTATACCATTTTATAGCACTTCGGTAATTTCTGCGTATTCCCAAACCCTCGTGATAACATCGCGCCAGCATATATGCGGCATCTGTAAACCCCTGCTTTGCGGATTTCTTAAAAAGCTGAAAAGCGTATACAGAAGTATCTGGTTGATTATGCTTAAAATACAATAAGGCAAGCTTAAATTGCGCTTTTTTGTCTTTTCCTTTTTCAGCCTTGCTCCATAAATCCAAAAATTTTTCAAATTTCAAATCATATGAAACTTTCATTTTTGCTCCTTTATTATACTGCTTTACGGCTTGCTTTTCAACACCTTAAGTATTTGTATATCGTCTTTTAATTTCATTTTTATTGAGAGTGCTGAATAAGTGCTTTTTGGCTCTTCAGGGTTATTTATTTCGTGTTCAATTTCCTCAATAGTAACAGCCGTTTTGAAGTCACGCTTGATTGCGCCGATAGACAAAGCATAAAAACAATTATCTTCAACACCCCAGCCGTCACGCACTGTAAAATAATATCGACCGTTACCGCTGCTGAAAAGCATTTCATAACTGTCTGTATGTCCTAAAAAAGTAACCGGGCCACACAGCATAGAGCCATAAAAGCCTGATTTTAAAACGGTAATTTTATCGAATGTTGAACCTTTTCTTAAAAATGTTTTATCTTGTTTACAAATGCAGATGATTTTTTCTTTTAATTTCATAGTTTCAGATAACATGTAAAATCACCCTATATAGGAATTTACCGAATAAATGTTACTGCGCGGAATATTAAACATGTTCATAACTATTTGTGCTGCCGATTCGTAATCGGTTGTTTCTACAATAATTTTACATAAGTTTCCGCTGCAGTTTTCAAGCGGATAATACTGAACTTCAATTTTCATTTAACATCGCTCCTTAATTTTGTTGTAAAGACAGAGTACCACAACTTATGTGACAAAATCGGTACACAAGAATCAAAATGGGGCATTAAACCTATTCATAGACATGCTGTTACACGCCGTCCAATAAATTCGAAATGTTTTGAAAAATATGCCGTAAATGAGGTCTGTCAGAAAACAGCTTTTTGTGACAGAACTTGGGATAGTATTTTTGGAAGCACCTGTGATAGAACCTGTGACAGTCCGTTTTATGCTTTATGGGATAGAATTTGTGATAGTGTTTTTCGTATATTGTGATAGAAGTTGTGATACTGTTTTTTGGGGCGCCTGTGATAAATCATTTCAAAATGAGCACGATAATTAAACTGTGGAAATCTAATATTAACCTAAAAAATGCTTATCATTTTGAAATGACGGGCGTTTTTTAATATCATAATGACACTCATTTTAAATTTAATTCCAATAACGGCGGAATGCCTGTTGCGTTTAGACAATACAATCAGGGTACAATGCTTTCCATTCATACCATTTATACAAAGAACTGCTTGACGGATAACCTAATAATGTAATCGTTGCTTGTACAGAACCTAATCGTTCAAATTCCTTTAATGCAGTTTCAATTTGCTTTTTCGTGTACATATTTGTCTACTCCTTTTGGAGTCCAAGAATATGTCCGCACCCCCGAGCCGGATCTTCGCTTATTATTTGAATGTAAGCGTAAGAGTTGCCTTCATTACAGAGGTCTGAGTGCGGTAATTGGAGATTATCTTGGGTTAATGTATGGCACGGGATTTGTGGTTTCGTTCGTCGCCTTCGTTTCCTCATTCAGCCACAAATCAAAATGCTAAATCTTTTCATCTTATTTTTTTGAGAACAGTGTTACCCGTTATTGACACTTGTACATTAAAATTAGGAATATAATAATAAAAATGTATGTGTTAAAATGATGTGACCCAATAAAAAGAGAAGTTAACTTCCAAATATGGTATAATGTTTTTACCACAAAACCAAATACCGAAAGGAAGTAACTTCTGATGAATATAATAACACAAGAAGCCAAGAAAAAGCAAGCAGTAGTAAAATTTGCAAAGAAAAACGGAAAAATTGCAGCGAGCCGGCAGTACGGAGTAAGCCTGTCGAGCGTAAAAAGATGGTGCAGCAAATATGACGGTTCAGATTGGCACTCGTTGGTAGAACGGTCACACCGACCGCATCTCAATCCGCACAGACACACGAAAAAAGAAGAGCGAAAAATAAAGAAAGCCTTTGAGAAATACTATGAGAGATATGGGTGGTATGGGGTTTATGAAGAACTGAAAAGGAAAGGATATAAACGAAGTTTCAGCGGAATGGTATATGCGGCAAAAAGAATGGGGCTAAAAGAGAAAAGAACAAAAAAGTCGCCGAGAAAGCAAGCACGACGGTATCCTGAGCTGCTGATGCCGGGCGAAAAGGTACAAATTGATGTAAAAGAAGTGCCGTACAATTGTCTGCGAGGCAATGCGCTCAAATATGGAAGGCGTTTTTATCAATGGACGGCAATAGATGATGTACAAGGTATCGGTTTGTGTATGCCTTTGAAGAACATACACCTGAGAACACCGTAAAATTCTTAAAAATGCTGTTGAAAGAGTTTCCGTTTAAAATACAGAAAATACAGACGGATAACGGTACAGAGTTTACTTACAAATACATCAGCGACAATGAAATAAGCCCATTGGATAATGTGCTGCAAGCGATGAAAATACCGCATATTTTAATACCGCCGAGGACACCGTGGCATAACGGAAAGGTAGAGCGCAGTCATAGAAACGACCAAAGATATTTTTATAATTGGGAGACCTTCAAAACGCTTGATGAATTAAATGAAAAGCTTAAAAAGCATTTAGAGTGGAGCAACAATAAGATAATGAGGACACTCGGAATGAAAAGCCCGGTGCAGCTGTTGGCGGAGAAGCTGGCGGCGTGAACCGACCGTTTTCATCCGCCTTTCACTTCGCCTAAGGCTCGTTTCAAGGCGGATGAAAACATTATACCATTCATTTTCTTCTTTTTTTAAAGAAAATGCGTCATATCACTTTACAACGCAGAACCTGTAAAATTTGCGGACGAATTTCACTTGACAACATTTTTTCTGTATGTTATTATAATTATAGTTTAATTTGAAAGTGAGGTGGACAAAATGAAAAAATTATTATTGATAAAATCAACTGTCATTTTGTCCGCTAATTAAGATATATTGTTACAATATCGGTTTAAATGCTCTTGATTTTATCAAGAGCATTTATTTTTTATGAAAGAGGTAACAATATGAAAGAAATTATCACAATTCAAATCAGCAAATTTTTAACAAATGACTATGTAAAACAAATCGGACTCAAACAATGGGGAGTTCAAACCCCCGCAACCGTCAATCGTTCTCGACATTATATTTTTGATGAAATTTTTAGTGCGCCCATAAAGGCAATATAATAAATTTGCTTTGGCAAGCAAATGACGAGAA
>OHAF01001278.1_pt1 | contig 23782 bp, 20 predicted proteins | sample 1577041 | NCBI WGS metagenome assembly OHAF01 (sample SAMEA3541495, study PRJEB24748) | human gut metagenome | biome: human gut; feature: human-associated habitat; material: faeces | place: China | collected 2012
CCTATTTTTCCTCCTTACAGACGAATACATAACCGAGTTAAACATCGGTAAAAAAGAACAAGGAGGTTACAAAGTGAACTGTAAAGTAATTGCAATCGAAAATCAGAAAGGAGGTACGGGCAAATCAACTACCGCATTGAACCTCGGCGTCGGTCTTAAAATGAAAGGCAAAAAGGTTTTGCTTATTGACGCCGATCCGCAGGGGTGCGGGTGTCCGGTGGACACCTCTGCCGTAGGCAGAAGCACCGACCGAGCCGACAGGCGAGACTCGCTTTTCATCAGTCTCGGAATCAAAAGACCGGACGAGTTGGATATTTCCCTTGCAACCTTAATGAGTAAGGTAATCGACAACAAACCGTTTGATGATGATTACGGTATCATTCATTGCAGCGAGGGTATCGACCTGATGCCCTGTAATGTGGAACTGTCCGGCATTGAAAGCTATCTCTTTACGGTAATGAGCCGCGAGTGCATTATGAGAAGCTATGTCAATCAGGTTAAAAAGAATTATGATTACATTCTTATTGATTGTACCCCGTCGCTCGGACTTCTGCCGATTAACGCTTTTGTTGCGGCTGACAGTATTATCGTACCGAGTCAGCCGAGAATTTTGTCTACCAAAGGTCTTGACCTGTTATTGCGTACTTATTCACAGGTAAAGCGCGGTATCAATCCAGACCTTAAAATTGACGGTATCCTCTTTACAATGGTGGACGCACGAACCGTAAATGACAGGTCGGTAATTGAATCAATGCGGGAGAGCTTCGGTATGAAAATCAATGTGTTCAATACCGTCATTCCCGCATCCGTGCGCGTAACCGAAGCCAATATGGAGGGTAAAAGCATTTTTGCTTATGACAGCAAATGTAAGGTTGCCGACGCATACAAAAATCTGACGAAGGAGGTGCTGGATATTGCCGCGCGAGAAAAAGCTCGATTTAGGGATGACGGCTCTCGATGAGTTGTTTATGAATGACAAGGAACGAGCCGAAAATAAACTCCCGAAAATCTTTGATATCCCACTTTCGGAAATCGACGATTTCCCCGGTCACCCCTACCGCGTTCTTGACGATGAAGATATGCAGAACCTTATGGAAAGTATCAAGGACAGAGGGGTTATCACTCCTGCTATGGTGCGAAAAAAGGATGACGGCAGATATGAAATGATCTCCGGTCATAGGCGTAAACACGCTTCCGAAAGGCTCGGACTTGAAACCTTGCGTTGTGAGGTTGTAGAGGTCAGCCGTGATGAAGCCATTATTTTAATGGTTGACAGTAATGCCCAACGGTCGGAAATTTTGCCCTGTGACAAGGGACGAGCCTACAAAATGAAACTTGATGCCATAAAAAGATTGCCCGGCAGACCGAGTAAGGAAAATGGTGTCCCAGTGGGACACCATTTAGAGGGCAAGTCAAGAGAAATACTTGCTGAAAACTCGGAAGATAGCAATACTCAAATCCAACGCTATATCCGCCTTACCTATCTTGTCCCCGAACTTCAGGAGTTTGTGGACAAAGGTCAGATGAAGATGCGCCCTGCCGTTGAGCTTTCCTATCTTGATGAGGAAACTCAGAGAGATATTGTTGACCGCATAGATGAAACCGAAGCGTTTCCGTCGCACGATCAGGCAATCCGTATCCGCAAGGCGTATGAAGCCGGTGAAATCAACTACGATAAGGTTCAGGACATTATGGCGGAGGAAAAGCCCAATCAAAAACCAAAATTCAAGTTTTCCTTTGACAGGCTGAAACCGTATATCCCCAAGGACTATAACGACAGAATGGCAGAGGATTATGTTATAAAGGCTCTTGAATACTATCAGAAATTTTTAAGGAAACAACGGGAGCAGGCAAGGTAATGAAAAGTGCGCACAAGGCTGAGAAAGCAAAGGCTTTCCCGGTCTTTTTTTAGGCAAGCGAGAATAATCCGACCCCGTTTTTTGAGGGCGGATTTCCCGCATTGCCGCGTTAAAATACTCGTTAATCCGTTAGGATTAACTGCGTTTTGTGTCTTGCACTGCAAAAAATCCGCTACTCAAAAAATCTTCAACCTAAAACAAGCGTATTTTTGAGTGGATTTTTATGCGGAGGATGCAGTAAGGCTTGACGCCTTGCAAAGACGACAAGTAAAAATACGCCGAAAATCCGCCGTTTTAGGCGAGTTCGGATTATTCTCACTTGCCTACCCTGCCCGCTATTTCACTTATATAAGAATCCAAGAGGAAAGGAGGAAAAACAGTATGCAGTTTGATGTGAAAATCCGCAAGGTCATCGAGAACGGCAAGCCCCTCAAGGCTCTTGCTTCTGTCACTGTGGACGGTTCCTTTACTATCCACAATGTCAGAGTAATCAAGACCGAGAACGCGCAGTTTGTTGCGATGCCTTATGCGACCTTCAAGGACGCTGACGGTAAGGATGTCCGCCGTGATATCGTTCACCCTATCAAGTCCGAAGTTCGTAAGAGCTTGGAAGCCGCCGTGTTTGCAGCTTACGAACAGAAGCTCGCTGAAAAGGCTGAATAAGCCAAGGCAAAGAAAATCACGAAACAAGTCAAAGAAAGAATGAGGTAAAAATTTATGTTCCAGAAGATCAGAAACAAGGTAAACTCCGCAATTTCCACCGTTCGCGCCGCTGTCGCCTGCAAGAAGGCTGAGGGCTATGTTGACTCCGGCGTAAAAATTCTCATCGCCGTTGTCATCGGAGCGCTCCTGCTCGCAGGTCTGTATGTGCTCTTTAACACCACCATTATGCCTACCGTAACGACCAAGATTCAGGGCTTGTTCAATTACGCGGGCTAAACCAAACGGACGGAGGGGTGTCATAGGCGGCACCCCTCCGCCTATTTTCTTAAAAAGGGGCGAATAAATGAAACACTTAATGATACGACCTATTATGCCGCGAATCACACCGGAAATAACGGAAAACCCTCTTATTCTTGTGAACGGTATCGTGCTGCTTGCGCTAACGGTGCTTACAGCCGTTTTTATCAGCCTGTATGCGTCGAACGTATACAAGGGAAATAAGAAAAAGGCGGTGCTTTTCTTCACGGTTATTGCGGCGCTCACAGCCCTTTCGCTGTTCTGTTTTTTTGGATGTGCTGCAACCACTGTCAAGGGCATTATCTTCTGCCTGCTCCTCGCATTCTCCTCTTATGAGGACATTAAAACGAGGGAGTGCGAAAACTATGTCCATTTAATGATTGTGATTGCAGCGTTTATCGGTACGGATATGTCGGCTCTGCCCGGTATGCTTTTATCGGCTTTGATTATAGGCGGAATAATGCTTACGACAGCCGCCGTAACGAAAAGCAGCATCGGCGGCGCGGATATAAAGCTTTCCGCCGCGTGTGCGTTTATGCTCGGCACAGTACAAGGAATGATCGGGCTGATGATAGGGCTGGTACTTGCAGTCATTATCAATTCCATAAAGAACAGAAAGAAAAAACACGAGGGATTTCCTTTAATCCCTTACCTTGCCGTCGGGTTTACGGCGGCATATTTTATGTAGAAACAGGAGGTTAAAACTTTGAAGAACAGAACAATTATCGGTATCGTTTGCATGATTCTTGCGGTTGCTATGACCTTTGCGATTGCCCCCGTTGCAAACCGACTGACAAGCGACACAACAACGGTTGTGCGTCTGAAACAGGAGGTCGGCAGAGGTACTAAAATCACGGAGGATCAGGTTGAAACCGTAAAGGTCAAAACAGATACTATGCCGCAGGGCGTGTATGTAAAAACCGCCGATGTGGTCGGCAAATATGCGTCCTCCACCCTTTACGCCGGAGATATTCTTACAAAGGCAAAGCTGTCGGGAGACTCCAATAATGCAGATGATGTGCTTGCGACGCTTAACGGCAGCAAGGTAGCCGTCAGCGTAACCATAGACACCTTTGCGGCAGGACTTTCCGGTAAGCTTCAAAACGGAGATATTATCTCGCTTATCGTGGTAGATAAAAATGCGGGAACCTCCGCTATTCCCGGTGAGCTTAAGTATATGAAGGTCATCACCACAACTACCGCAGGCGGTATAGACCAGGACTCCGTTGTAAAGAACGAGGACGGCAGCTTTGAAATTCCGAGCACAATCACGGTCCTTTGCAACACCGAACAGGCAAAGCTCCTTGCAAAGTATGAGGCGGACATTACCCTCCAAGTAGCCCTTGTTTACCGCGGAGATAACGAAACTGCTGCTAAGTTTCTTGAAAAGCAGGACGCTTTCTTTGCGGGAGGTGGCGCGAATGAGTAAGATGATTGCCGTTTGCGGTGCTCCCGGCAGCGGCAAAACAACTGCCGCGCTTAAAATTGCGGAGGAAATCTACTATGCCAAGAAAGGCTCGGTTATATTTCTCTCGCCCGATCTGAATGTACCCTGCCTTGCGTATATATTCCCGAACTGCAAGGAAGCGGAGCTTTATTCGGTCGGCGTGGCGCTTGACCGCACGGATATTTACCGTGAAGATGTGCTCCGCCAGATGAACCATGTAAAAACAATGGAGAACTTCGGTTTTCTCGGCTACAAAGCCGGTGAAAACAGCTTTTCCTATCCGAAAGCAACCGAGGACAAAATTCTGAATCTCTTTTCACTCTTAAAGGAGCTTGCGGATTATGTTGTGGTCGATTGCGCCGGAAATGCCGACGAGCTTATTTCCTCTATGGCGAAAAGCCATGCAGATAGGCTCATTCAGCTTATTACGCCCGACCTTAAATGTATGGCTTACTATTCCTCCAACGCGGGAATGTTTGAGATGAGTGCGAGTAACCGCATTAAGGTTATGAACATTGCGGACAAGGATCTGTTTCTCCCGATTACGGAGGTCGCAAACCACTTTAAGGGCGTAGATTTTACACTTCCGTTCTCCAAGGCACTGAAACAGCAGACCATTACGGGTACGCTTTCCGAAAGGCTTCCCGACGCAAAGTATAGGAGCGTGTCAGCGGGCATTGCAAAGGCGGTGATCTGATGGCTCAGACAATCGACTTTGTTTCTCTGCTCCATAAGTCGCAGGAGTATATCTCCGAAAACTACGCGGCGGCACTCTCCGACCGAAGTAAGATTGTACAGCTCCGATCATATATCGAGAAGTATCTGCACGACAGCGGCTTTGAGGTTGAAGGTATGACCTTTCGTGAGCTTGCAGACAAGCTGTATTCCGAAATGGCGGAATATTCGGTGCTTACGAAATATCTCGGCCGTGATGAGATTGAAGAAATCAATATCAACGGTTGGGACGATATTGCCGTGACCTATACGGACGGTCATATTGAAAAAGCCAAAGAGCATTTCTATAATCCGCAGCACGCCGTAGATGTGGTAAAAAGGCTTTTGCACCATTCCGGTATGATTATCGACAATGCAACGCCTATGTCGCAGGGACACCTCCCCGGCAACACCCGTATTACTGCGCTGAAAGAGCCGCTTGTGGACGATGACCGTGGTATCAGCGTGTCTATCCGACTGCTTCACCCGTCGAGAGTGGATATGAAAGCGCTTGTGAAGGGCGGCAATGCTACGCAGAAGATGATAGATTTTCTCTGTATGTGTCTGCGCTACGGTATTTCCTTTGTGGTTGCGGGTGCGACATCATCGGGTAAAACAACCCTTCTGAACGCTCTGCTTACTTCCATTCCGGACAATAAGCGTATTTTTACGATAGAGTCCGGCTCACGCGAGCTGTCGCTTGTAAAGGTTAAGGACGGCAAGGTGGTAAACAATGTTGTGCATACACTCTCCCGTCCCTCGGATAACCCTGCATATGACATCACGCAGGAGGACTTGGTGGTAGCGTCTCTCCGCTTTAATCCGGATATCGTGGTAGTCGGAGAAATGCGTGATACCGAGGCGTATTCGGCAGTGGAGGCAAGCCTTACGGGGCATACGGTTGTTTCGACCATTCACGCATCGGCGGCAGACGCGGCGCATATGCGATTAGGCTTACTTTGTCAGAAACGCTTTCCCATCAACTTTGCGACTTCGCTTATGCAGGCAGGTCAGGCGTTTCCCCTTGTTGTGTACGCACACAAGCTTGAGGACAATTCCCGTAAGATTATGGACATTTCCGAGTGTGTGATTACTCCCTCGGGTGAACGGGAATATCATACCCTTTTCCGCTTTCGTATCACGAAAAACGAATTGAAGCGCGGCAAGTACAAAATCGACGGTTACTTTGAACAGCCGGAGATTATGAGCGAACATCTGAAAGCAAAGCTTTTGCAGTTCGGTGTGCCGCAGAAAACATTGGAACAGTTTTTAGTAAAGGACGGTGATTTCAAGTGATTTTTTCATGTTTAAGCTCAGTTCTCATTATTATCGCCGTTGTGTGCCTTTTCGGACTTACCCCCGAAAGAGTCACCGACGATTTGATGCAGCTTATAACACCCAATGATACTATGCGGGATAAATCCCGTAATCTTCGCGGAAACAAAAAGAAACACCGTCTTTACAGAACGCTTGTGAAGATGAAAACCGCGCTTGCCGTTACGGGTAAATCAAAGCAGTTCACGATTGTCTGCTGCGCGTCGCTTATTCTTTTTGCGGCGGGCATTGTTGTGTCGGTGCTGATAGATAACATTTTCCTTATGCCGGTACTGTCGGTGGCGTTTGCCCTGATTCCGTTTTTCTACACTACGAGCACACTGTCCTACTATGAGAAAAACACCAAGGAAGAACTTGAAACCGCCTTGTCTATTATTACGACCTCGTATGTACGCTCGGACGATATCGTTGCGGCGGTCAGAGAGAATATAAAATATATCAAGCCGCCGCTGCGCGATGTGTTCAAGTCCTTTGAGGGCGATGCAACCGCTATTTCCTCAAATATAAAACACGCACTTTACAAGCTGAAAGATAAAGTGGACAATGAAATATTTTGGGAGTGGTGCGACACGCTCATTCAGTGTCAGGATGACCGAACGCTTAAGGATACGCTTTTGCCTATCGTCGCAAAGCTTACCGATGTGCGCATCGTCAATTCGGAACTGAAAACAATGCTGTCCTCAGCCCGTAACGAATACTGGTTTATGGTTGCGCTGGTGGTCGGCAATGTGCCGCTTCTGTATCTGCTCAACAAGGATTGGTTTCACACTTTGCTCTTTACCGCACCGGGTAAAATTGTGTGCGGCATCTGCAGTATGGTCATTTTGATTACGGCTTTGTTTATGATAAAATTCACGAAGCCTATTGAATACAAGAGATGAGGAGGTTTTAGATATGTTACAGGCAATTATCGGGGCGCTGTGCAGCGTCGGGCTGTTCTTTGTGCTTGCGGATGTTTACCGTATTCCGTACCTTAAAACCTCCAAAGCCGTGGAGAGCCTGTCAAAGCAGCAAAAGGAAAAGACTTCTGCCCTTAACATCTGGCTCGGAAACCTTGCGGATTTTCTCGCAAGGCATATGAAACTCAATGAGTTCAAAAAGGCACAGCTTGAAGCGGATTTGAAAACCGCGCAGATGGATATAACGCCCGAGAAGTTCAAAGCAAACGCTATTGTAAAGGCAATGCTAATCGGCGTATTTGCTGTTCCTATGGCATTTATTCTGCCGCTTCTCTCTCCCGTCGTTCTTTTCCTTGCGGCATTTCTTTACCGCAAAGAAATGAAAGCCGTATCGGTAAAAATACGATATAAACGAGAGAAAATCGAGAATGAACTGCCGCGACTTGTTTTTACCATAGACAAGACCTTAAAGCACAGCCGAGATGTGCTCTATATGCTTGAAAGCTATGCAAAAAACGCAGGGCGTGAAATGAAGCACGAGCTTGACATTACAGTGGCGGATATGAAGTCCGGCAACTATGAAGCGGCGATTACAAGGCTTGAAGCGCGCGTCGGTTCGGCTATGATGAGCGATGTCTGCCGTGGACTTATCGGCATTTTAAGAGGTGACGATACCGAGATGTATTGGGCGTCGCTGACTCTTAAATTCAACGATATTCAGCGTCAGCAGCTGAGACTCCGAGCGCAAAAAGTGCCGCGAAAGGTAAAACGCCTTTCTATGTGCCTGCTCATTTGCTTTATGCTTGTGTATGTGGTAGTGATTCTTTCGCAGATTATGGACTCCATCGGCGTCCTTTTCGGATAAAGGAGGGGTTTATAATGAAGAAATTATTGCGCGCAAAACGCGGTGAGGGCTATGTCGATATGTGCGTCGGCGTGGTTGTTTTCGTGATGATCCTTGTTATCGCCGTTAATATATTCAGCTTTATCACCCTGCGTATTGAAATGGATCAGATTGCGGATGACCTTATTGAAGCGGCAACCTATTCCGGCTGCTTTAACAGCGACTTTTGGAGTGCTGACAGCGATATGCTCGATCAGTATTATTACTACGATATTGACTATGGTGCGGACCGGTATTTCAACAGTACCTATCATCGGGTGCAGCTCGGTGAGCGAATGTGGGTTGAAATCTCCAAGCACACCTATATCAAAGGTCTTGGGGTGTTCAAGATTCCCGTTACGGTTTCGGTGAAGAAATCGGGATTGTCCGAAAAGTATTGGAAGTAGGTGGAGATATGAAAAGCAAAAGAGCCGAGGGCTATGTTTCCACCTGCGTAATGATCGTCATTATTTGTATGCTGCTCTCCGTCTTTGTTACCTTTGCGGTGGCGGTGAATACTGTAAAAACAGTCAAGCGTAATTCCCGCGTGGTGCTTGACAGCTTTGTAATGCAGAACTCTATTGAGATATACAACTCAATAAAGCAAGGCAACAACAAAACGGACGGAATCGACGCCGCCGAATACCGAGAGGCACTGACGGAATTTTGCACACTTGAAAAGCGCGGCTACTGCTATTACAATTATGACAGCGACGGAGACCTAAATTACTATATCACTACTCCGTATGTCGGATTTACAGTAGATAAGAAATTGCAGATTTTCACATCATATACGATATATGTCCCGATCCGCTTTGCAGGAATACGGGTATCTACAGTTAGAATCCCGATTACCGTTGAATCAAAGTATAACGAAAAGTTTTAGGAGGTACAGACGAATGAAAAACAAGAAAAAGCTCTGTATTATCGGCGTATCCGCACTTTGCATCGTGATTGCCGTTGTCCTCTGTATCACACTGATACCGAAGCATAACGGGGACAAACCGGCTGAAAGCGAAGCTAAGGAAACTTCAAGCGGTACGATTGTCATTGACGAGCCGGAAAAGGATACACAGAGCGACGAAACCAAGAATATAAACGAAGATGACAAGCTTGCCGACGACGGCAAAGGTCGGCTTAGCCCGGAGGTTGAAACCGATGATATAAGTAAAAGCGGAAGCACCGGCGAAAAAGCAAAGGACACAAATAAGACCGTGACCGAACAGCCTATCCCGAATGACGAGGGCAAGACCGGCGGCATATCCATCGGCAGCGGTGAAGCGGCAGCATATAGCTGCGACGAGAAAAACCATCATTGCGAAAACGCCGAGTATCACGCTTATATTAAAAACCTTGAGCTTGACGGATGCCCCTATTGCGGTTCGCATAGCTGTGCAAGCTTTTATGTTACAAACGAATGGGGCTATACCGAGTACACGCCCACTAAGTGTCCCGATTACAGCAAGCAAAAGGATAACACCGAGGTTTGTCCGCGCTGCGGAAGAGCCTATTGGTCGCAAAGCAATCCCACAGGGTGCTTTTCATTCTTGCAGGATACGGTATGCGAGTGCGGCGAAACGGTTAAGGGCAACACCTGTCATCACCACTGATAATAACGAAATCTACGGGAGTCAGACTTTTAGAGTTTGGCTCCCTATTTTTATGTAAGGGAGGACTTCGATGAAGAAGAAAACTATTCGGATTCTGTCAATCTTTCTTGCAGTGCTGACCGCCGTTTCTTCTCTTGCCGTTACCGCATATGCACTTAATTGGGACGGCTCATCGGCCGGCGGCGGAGGTGCGGGAACTTCGGCAGGACCGAACGGCTACGCAATTATGACTACCGACGATAATTGTATGATCGGCTACCGTTTCAGCGTAGTGGATAAGAACGGCGGCACAAAGAACGGCAAGGTCATAGATGTATATCGCAACACAAGGTACGCAAATCAGGCATTTAATTGGTATAAGTTTACGACCAAGTGGAACAAGAAGCAGTTGAAGGACAATCAGAACAGCGGCTTTTCCACAAGCAAAACAACCGCAAACTGTTATAAGGAAGCGGATATGGGCTTTGCTCAGAGCCTTCCGGTCACAAGCGGAATGAGTGCTTGGCAGAATGATACGCGAAATCTTAATCCCGTGCTCTCAAAGCTCGGTATCGGCGGTATTTCAAGCCTTAAAAACGGCGATAAGGTTCTTGTTGAGCCTATCTATGATGTGCGCCTTGAAAGTGTGTGGCATTCTCTGACCGTTACCGAGATTGCCCTGTACGGCAAGCATATCCTGGGCGCGAACAGTAACGGCGGTGCGAGCAAAACTTCGGCAAGCTGGGGCTTTATTTCCGAGTATACCAACCGCCAATTTGAAAATGCAGTCCGCCATTTCCCGAACGCCCTTTACACTCCGGACGGTCAGGGATTATGGTCGGGCGTCGGAAAACTGTCAAAACGCGCGTCCTTTTATACCATTATCAACGACGGCTACGGCGTAGGTATTGCCTACACCGAAACCAAGCCCGACTTCACACCGACGCTTTCCGTTCGCTGCTGTGAAGCGTGGCCCGGGAATATAAGCGTCCGTAACAACAACCATTACGGTATAAGCTACGGAAGCAGTTTCTCTAATTGGACTTACGGACACGGTTATCCGCAGACCGACAGTTCGGTTTGGTATGCGCTCAATTTCCCGGCTGAAAGTCAGAATTGCTATGTGAAGCAGTCTGTTTGGGTAGTCGGCGGCGGTTCTACCTCCCGTAATGTATGGTCGAACAGTAATACTTGGTATGATGTCAAGCTGAACCCGACAACTATCGGAAACGGTACGGATCATATTACGGTAAAAGCCCGTGCTGATTGGATTGACGGAAACGGCAATGTTCTGAAATATGGTCCCGAAAAGACCTTCTATATTCCCATAAGACCGATTGTGACAAGGGATGGCATTACCGCCTACGGAATTGACGGTGCCACTCAGGCAACGGCAAGTGCTTCGGGAACAAGCGGCGCTATGTATTTCGGACAAAAGGTGCATTTCAGTTATAACTTCGGCGGTAAAAACGAATGGACATCGGCAAACAATTTGCGCGGACAGAGCTACCGTTGGAACGGCAGCGCTTGGGACTTGATCTATAAGTCCGGTAACGGCGAAGATGTTTATGTCGATAAAGCTAATTTGAGCAAATACAACTCCTATTCCGCAAAGAGCGCGGTAAGGCATTATCTGATCCCGCTGAATGATAACGAGGACACCAATTCGTATAAAATGAAATTCAATTTCAGAACCTACTGGGCAAGCGATACCGCCCATACGGGAGAATCGACCGATTATTACCTGAATATCGTAAAACCGGATGTTGCGCTTGAGGATATTCGGCTTGTAAACGAGGACGGCGAATATGTCGATCCGCAAAAGCTGGAGGTCGCCGATGAGATCACCGTTCGGTATGTTTATAAGAACAATACCGATTGCATGGTTTATGTCAAGGGATATATGGACGGCGGTTCTCAGATCCCCGGCACATACGCAATCCCTGCCAACGGCACGATTGAAATTAAGGGATATACCTTTACCGTGCCGAATAAACGAACCTTTACGATTTGGGGCGGCGTATATCTGGATACCGTGGAACGCGGCAATACAGACTATGAAACCGACCGCTACAACAACGCTTGGCTGCGTGTATGCAAGTCCAATCATCCCGTAAAAATCGTGCCGATTACGCCGAACGCGCCGTACCGTGAAAACACAAGAGTTATTTCGAGCTTTTATATTAAAAATCAGTCCTACGATGATTACACTCCAAGCTCTAACCTGAAAGTGAAATTTACGGTTTACGATGAAGCAAAAAAGTATCAGGTCTATTCGGCAACTAAGAATGTAATTGTGCCGGCAAGGGATAAGAACCTTGTTTCATTTGATTGGTATGTACCAAACAGATACGGGAACAATCGCGTGTATGTTGACGCGGAGATTATCGACGGCGGTAAGGTGTATAACCCCGTTTCACGGCTGAGGACGACAAAGCCAAAGCTCAGCTATACCACACCGGACACAACCTATGAACGCTCCGCACCGACAGGATTTACAAAGCCTGCCGAGCCGACAGAGACTAAGGCGTATACGACTTGGTGGCAGTATGAATACAAAAACAACGCCTTTGAAAAGGTGTATTACGGCATCGGAATTAACCCCCGGCTGAGAAAAGAAACCTTGCCGGCAACGGGAGCTACCGCAACACAAAACGGCAGCAGTTGGACGATGAAATCCGGATACGGATTATCCTTGTATGACTGCAATGTTATGACAAGTGTTTCCGGATATGAGACTCCGTCATACGGCTCGGGATATACCGTTCCGCAGTATTCCTATGCGCTTTTCCCCGAATACAATTATCAAAATGCAGCGGGCAAGATTACGACATTGCAAAGTAAAAGCATCGGTAACTACAACTTTTGGATTTTCCCGAATGTAGGCAATGTCGAGAATGTCCATTACACGCCCGTTTGGTATCCCGACGGAAAATACTCGGTCAAGGTCGTAAAATCGGATGCCTGGACGCCGATGGGTATGCTTGTAAGCGAGGATGTTATAAGCAATATCACATTGTCGGGCAATATGTACGATGATTGGTATGTCGGAAGAAAATAAGGAGGTTTGGGAGATGAAAACAGTAATTCTCATCGCCCTTGTGGTATTCATTATCGGCGGTATCGTCTTTATGAATATCCGAGGAAAGAAAAAGAAATAAGCTCTATGGGCGGCATCGGTAAAACGGTGCCGCCCTTTGAATATGAAGGAGGTGAACTGCTTGAAGGAAGAAAAACGAATGGTAGGCAGCTATGAGGTAATTGCCTGTCAGAGAATCGGCGGCGAGGAAATTATCGTCGGAGAAGATAAGAACGCCGCACCGTCTGAAAGGTCTCTCTGCTGTTATGTCGAACAAAACGATATCTTTGAACGATATAGCAGCGCACTTGCAAGCGACGGTTATGCCGAGATTTTTGAAATCTACGGTCAGCGCATTGCTTCTGCTGCGAAAGAGGTTATTGAGAGAATCGACAAGGAAAAAGAATTTATCGGTGACGGCGAGCTGATTTTCACCGCTGATAAATGCGAGCCGATAACCGAGGAAGTAAATCTAAACGGAAAGATTGTCATTATCGACAGAGATGTTTTCAGCCCTGAGTATCAGCTTGCAACCCATCAGCTTATGCTTTGCACGGGCGGTTTCGGAGCACAGCCTAATGCCAGAGGGCGAAGCTGCTTTTGCACTTCTCTTTATGACGGACGCGATACGAAATTTTACAGGCAGGATATCATAGGAACAATCGCCGCCGAGGATCTGCCCGAATGGGCAAAATCGGGATATGACAAAGCAGTTACGGCACAGAAAAAAGCGGAAAGGAATGAGAGATGACGCACGATGAGTTATCAGGAAAATACGGACCGTCTGATATGGACTGACTATTATGATGACTTTGAGGATTGGAAGGAATCAACGGACGAGGAGTATCTGAGCTTACTGGAAGACAGACTTCGTGAGATTTTTTATGAAGCCAACGCAGATAATCTTGACGATGAACGCTGCAATTTAGATATTCAGCTCTCCGCACCGATTTTGGTTATCGGTGATCTCGGGCTTTGGAACGGCAGACGAACCGGATATAAAGAAATAAACAGCGGAAATATCCGTGACTGCCTGTATTCAGATACCGATTATACCACTTGGTATGTGGATAAAAACGGAGAGTTCCGTTGTGACGCGATTCATCACGACGGTACAAATCATTATCGCTATCGTGCATACAGAGACGGCGTTACAAACGAACAGATTGAGGACTTGAAAGAAAAGATATATTTCGGTGCGGCGACTGAAAAGGATATCGAGAAAGTCACTCGCAGACTCGGTGATGACATCGGAAAGGTATACGGGTGGACTTTCCCCGAAAAAACTATGAAAAGAGAGGTATACGCAAGATGAGCATTGCAGTGAATGTAAATGATGAAACATTTGAAGATGTAACGGTATTCGGCAGACCGATGATTTTCACTTGTCTAAGGTGCGACCGCAGCACCCTCCCCAAAGGTATGTATCTTTACGAGGTGCGTCACGACGATGACGGGCGCGGCGATCCCTGCGAAATTGCAGAGCATATATTGGTTAATCATTGGGGCACACTCATTTCCAACCGACCGATACGGCTTGAGCAGCCTAATAAGGATTGGAAGCCTTATCGCCTGATAGACGCCAAGACCGATTGGAATTATGAGGGTACGGAAACTTCTCTGAAAGAATATATGGAGAAACACCCGTCTAAAAAGGAAAAAAGCTATGAGAGGTGACGATAATGCCGAGTAAATTGCAAACCACCGTTGAGATGGTCGCTTATACCGCCAAGGATATTTGCTCTCACCCGGAGGTGTTTACGGCATTTCTTGAAACAGCGGCAAACAATTATAAGTACGGATTTCGTGATCAAATGCTTATTTTCGCTCAAAAACCGAATGCCACCGCCTGTGCCGAAATTGAAGTGTGGAATAAACTCGGTCGGTATGTTAATCGCGGTACAAAGGGTATTGCCCTTTTGGTAGACCGCAATGTACCGTACCGACTGCGCCATGTATTTGACATTGCGGACACCAACAGCTTTCACGGCAACGAAGTAAAGCTCTGGCAGATGAAGCCCGAATATGAGGAAGCCGTCATCGAAGCTTTGGAAAACAGCTTCGGCGAGGTAGATAATAAAACGGGATTTGCCGATGTTCTTCTCGGTATTTCTGAGTTAATCGTATCAGATAATTTCTCGGATTACTGTGAAAAACTGAAAAGCGTAAAACACGGCAGCTTTCTTGAAGAAGTCGATGACCTTAATACGGAGGTGTATTTTAGGGGACTTCTGAAAAACAGCGTCGCATATATGCTGCTTACCCGTTGCGGATATGATGCCGCAGAATATCTCGACGCCGAGGACTTCCGGAATATCTGTAATTTCAATACGGTCGACACGCTGAATATTATCGGCTGTGCAAACCGAGATATTTCGGAAATGGTGCTGCGTGAGGTCGCCGAAACGGTGAGAGCCGTAGAACGTGAAAGCAAAGCATCAAATCGCACATTTGAAAAACCCACGGAAATCAAAGATAATATAACCGAAAACAAAACACTTGAAGGGAGTATTGAAAATGGAACTGACCTACAGGAAAGAGGGAGACTACCTTCTCCCGAACATTCAGGCACCGGAAGCTCCGAAGATCGGGAAATATGGGATGCTGCGGCACACATTTCTGCGGCGTTACCGCAAGACGATGCTGTCGGGATTGCAGCTGAACGGAAAACTGAACGAGCACCTCGAACAGATCGACCGTCAGGCGAACGAGATGATGGAAACTCTGATGAGCGAAATGGCGAAATTGCAGGGAGTGAACGAAGAACTCAAAGCGAGCAACCAAATGAAGTGGGTTCAGATGATGAACAACATCAGAGCGTCGGCGGAGGAAACGGTGCTGAAGGACATCGTTTACAGCTAAGCGGTCACAATTACAACGGACCGAGCGAAGTCCCGTATTATCATAATGAGGACGAGAAAGCCAAGCTTCTTCGCAACTGTATTGCTCTTAAAGACCACAGAAAAGAAATTGCCACATTTATTGCGGAACACGAGGACCGCAAGGAGTGTGGCAATTTTATTAAGGGCTTCTTTGACAACACCTATGTGGAGCACATCCTGGATAACGGGCAGAGAGTCGGCTACCGCGCCTACGATGATCTTTTAACCATATGGAAAGGCAGTTATCTTTCCCGTGAAAGTGATGCTTTTATCAGTTGGGAGCGTGTTGCGAATAAAATCTACGGGTTAATTCTTACGCACGAATGGTTAAGCCCGGACGAACAGCCACTCCCCACCGTCGGCGAACAGTTCAGGCTTTTTGAGGAAGCAAATGCCGAGAAAGCGAATCAGTTTACTCTGCCGCAGGAGGCTATCGACTATGTACTTCGCGGCGCCGGCAATATTTCACAAGGCAGACTTAGCACCTACGACCAATTCTTAAAGCAGGAAGGAAAAGAAAAAAACATTGCTTTCCTCAAAAACGGATACGGTATCGGAGGCGGTTCCGACGCCATACCCGAAAGCGGTTATTGGGAATCTCACGACGGAAAGGGCATTAAAATATACAAAGGTATAGGAGATGATCAAAAGTCGGTTGTGCTGCCGTGGAATAAGGTTGAAAAGCGAATCGGTGAGCTTATAGAGGCAGACAGATACCTTACTGCCGCCGATAAAGAGGCATATCCGAAATATAAGCGCGAAAAAATGCTGCGAAACGAACGGTATGAGCTTATGCGTGAGTTCCGTTCCATTTATGAAGATTATAATGATTTTGAACGGCAGCTCGGTAATGAGAGTGCCGTTCTTTCTATGTTTGAACTCGGCGATTGCGCGTCGCAGTTTATGAACGGAGAAAAGCGTTGTCATTTTGTAAACGGAAATCCGTTTGTCCTGCCCACAATGCGAGATGCGCTTCATAAAATTATAGACGCAAAAACGCATTTAACCGAACGGGCTGAAAAAATGCTTGAAGCATTGTCCGGGGATCTGGCAAAACCTCTTGAACCGTCCTATGACGAATTAAATCCACCGCCTGAGCCTGAAAAGGAATACCGCTTTTCTCTCGGTGACACGGTGCATATCGGCGCTGATGAATACTCCATTCTCTCCGTTGACGATAAGTCGGTTCTGCTCAATGACAGTAAGTTTCCGCTTCTTTGCGAAGAAATGAAACGAGAGGAATTTGACCGTAAGATTGCCGAAAATCCGATGAACGACAAATATCTGCAAGTTATTGAATCAGTACCCGAAAATGCTGACGGACCGATTGATAACGAGAAAATCAGGATTACTTTGGATTCCGGCAGAGATGCAGTCCATTGGATATATTATAATCCCGACTCGGACGCCGGCGGGCTATATGTTTCGGGGGATCTTGCGTTTTCGGTGTTTGAGGAGCTTGTAGAGGAATATGACATCGCAAACCACCCCGAAAATGCCGAGAAGTTCTTTTCCGACCTTGAGGAAATGTCCGATCAATTTCTCGCCGAAATCAACACGCCGTTTTTCCTTGAAGCCGAAGATGATTATGAGTCGGATTACGATTATATAGAATTCACTCCCGAAAACATTCTGAGTATTCACAATGATATTCTGGAATTAAATGCAGAACATCAGGCGGAGCTTTCAAAAACGGCGGCGCAGGAAAGTCAAACACTGCTGTCGGCTTCCGACCGTGAAGCGGAAGTCCTTGAAAGTGTTCTTAATAAGCTGAATATCGGCGATATTAAGCTCGCGTTTGAGGACGGAGAACTTGTTGCAGCGGACGGCAGCAGCAATGTTTGGCGCGGAAAACAGTTCTATGATTTTCTTGTTGAGGACGCAATCAGCTACGATGAGTACGGAAAGCCGAACGAAATAGACGGTGATGTGCTTGCGGATTTCACCGAGCTTTGCGGGCTTCACGGCGTTGAGGTTAAGGACTATAACGCCCCCTCCCCTTGGGACGAATATGAGAAAGCAAAGAAAGAAAATCCCGACGCGGTTGTTATGCAGAAGGTCGGCGATTTCTTTGAAATGTTCGGCGAGGAAGATACAAAAATCGCGCACGAAGTCCTTGATCTGACGCTCACCAAAAAGACCTTTACAAATAAATCGATTACTACGCCTATGTGCGGATTTCCCTTATTCAAAACCGAAGAATACACACAAAGGATTTTGGACGCGGGATACGATGTGGTTTTCGTAACTCACGAACCGGGCGAAAAGTTTGAAGTAAGGCGAATTGTATCTTCGGCAAAAGCAAAAGCGGAAATATCCCTTGCTCCGCCGCCCGAGCAGAAAAAGCAAAGTAAGATTACGCCGAGTATTCTTTATCCCGAAATAAAGAGCGATTACCGCACAAATTTCCGCATTGATAACGATGACATCGGCATTGGCACACCACTCGACAGGTTTTATAACAATTTTCACGCGATAGGACTTCTCAAAAAGCTGGAGAGCGAACACAGGCTTGCCGATACAAACGAGCAGCGTATTCTTGTGGGCTATGTCGGTTGGGGCGGTCTGCCTCAGTTTTTTGAAGAAACCAATCCCCATTATGAAGAACTGAAAAGCATACTTCCGGAGGACGATTATGCGTCGGCAAGAGAATCTGCACTGACAGCCTTTTACACGCCGCCCGTTGTTATTAAGGCGATATACAAAGCGCTTGGAAATATGAACTTCAAAAGCGGCAATATTCTTGAACCCTCCTGCGGCATCGGTAACTTTATGGGGCTTATACCCGACAGTATGAGCGATGCAAAATTTTACGGCATTGAGCTTGACAGCATTTCGGGAAGGATTGCACATCAGTTGTATCAGAAAAACAGCATTGCCGTGCAGGGCTTTGAGAATACCAATCTCCCCGACAGCTTCTTTGATGCCGCAATCGGCAATGTGCCATTCGGTCAGTTCAAAGTGCCGGATAAGCGCTACGATAAGCATAATTTTCTTATTCACGATTATTTCTTTGCCCGTACTCTCGATAAGGTGCGACCGGGCGGTATTATAGCGTTTATTACTTCAAAGGGTACGATGGATAAAGAAAAACCGGCGGTAAGGAAGTATATTGCACAACGGGCTGATTTGCTCGGCGCGATCCGTCTGCCGAACAATACCTTTAAGGATGCAGCGGGAACGGAAGTTACTTCGGATATCATCTTTCTGCAAAAGCGTGACCGACTCATTGATATTGAACCCGATTGGGTACACCTTAATACCGATGAAAACGGTATTACAATGAACAGCTACTTTGTGGATAATCCGGATATGATTATGGGCGAAATGCGCCTGATTTCCGGTCCGCACGGTCCGACGCCTGCCTGTATTGCCTATGAGGACAGAAGCCTTGCAGAACAACTGTCGGAAGCCGTAGAGAACATTCACGCAGAAGTTACGGAGTATGAGTTTGAAGCACTTGCCGACGAGGAAGAAGACCTTTCTATTCCCGCCGAACCCGATGTCCGCAACTTTTCATATACGATTGCAGACGGCAAAATCTATTACCGTGAAAACAGCCGTATGAACCCCGTGGAGGTTTCTGTTACAGCCGAAAACCGCATTAAGGGTATGATCGGTATTCGCGATTGCGTTCGCACTCTTATTGAGTACCAAACCGAGGATTTTCCCGATTCGTATATTGAGAATGAGCAGAAAAAGCTCAACGAACTGTACGACGCATTTTCAAAGAAATACGGGCTGATCAATTCCCGTGCAAACAATTCCGCTTTTAATTCGGATTCCTCCTATTGTCTGCTTTCGTCTCTTGAAATTTTGGACGATGAGGGTAATTTCATCCGTAAAGCGGATATGTTTTCAAAGCGGACGATCAAGCAAAAGGTTACCGTCACAAGCGTAGATACCGCGTCCGAAGCATTGGCACTGTCCCTTGCCGAAAAAACAAAAATAGATATTGAATATATGTGCTCGCTCACGGGAAAGTCGGAAGAAGAAATTGCCGAAGATCTCAAGGGCGTTATTTTTTTAATCCGAGGTATTCCGAAAGGTCAAGGGAGCTTAAATATTTACCTGCCGACGAGTATTTGTCCGGCAATATCCGCGAAAAGCTTAATGAAGCAAAGACGGCGGCAGAAGATGACGGTATCTTTGAAATCAATGTAAAGGCTCTAACCGAGGTTATGCCGAAAGACCTTTCCGCAGGTGAGATATCTGTGCGCTTGGGGGCTACTTGGATACCGCCCGAGGATATTGAAAGGTTTATGTTTGAGCTTTTCGGTACTGCACGGTATATATCTTTTAATATTCACGTGCATTACAGCGAGTATTCGGGTGAATGGAATATTGAGGGCAAGTCCTATGACCGCAACAATGTCAAGGTTTATAACGCTTACGGCACAAACAGAATCAACGGGTACAAGATTATCGAGGAAACGCTGAACCTGCGTGATGTGCGTGTGTTCGATTATGTTGAGGACGAAAACGGCAATAAAAAGCCCGTACTCAATAAGAACGATACCGCCATCGCACAAGGTAAGCAGCAGCTTATAAAGGATGCCTTTGCCGACTGGATATAGAAGGATCAGGAGCGCCGCGACAGGCTGTGCAAGCTCTATAACGAAAAATTCAACAGCGTCCGTCCGCGAGAATATAACGGCGAGCACCTGAACTTTGTAGGTATGAACCCGGAAATTACGCTCAGACCGCATCAGGTCAATGCCATTGCTCACATTCTTTACGGCGGAAACACCTTGCTTGCGCATGTTGTCGGGGCAGGAAAAACCTTTGAAATGGTTGCGGCGGCACAGGAATCCAAGCGGCTCGGTCTCTGCAATAAGTCCTTGTTTGTAGTCCCGAATCATCTGACGGAGCAATGGGCGGCGGAGTATCTGCAACTTTATCCATCGGCGAACATTTTGGTCGCGAGTAAAAAGGATTTTGAGACTAAAAACCGCAAGAAGTTTTGCGGCCGTATTGCTACGGGCGATTATGATGCCGTCATTATCGGTCACAGTCAGTTTGAAAAAATACCGATGTCGGTTGAGCGTCAGCAGGCTATTCTTAATCAGCAGCTTGAAGAAATAATGAACGGCATTTCGGAACTCAAACGAAATCTCGGTGAGAATTTCTCTATTAAGCAGCTTGAAAAGGCAAAAAAGACGGTCAAGCAAAAGCTTGAAAAGCTTAATGACCAAACCCGCAAGGACGATATTGTGACCTTTGAGGAACTTGGTGTTGACCGCTTGTTTGTTGACGAAGCGCATTATTACAAAAACCTTGCCGCGTTTACGAAAATGAGGAATGTCGGCGGTATCAGTCAGACCGAAGCGCAGAAGTCAAGCGACCTTTATATGAAGTGCAGATACCTTGACGAACTTACGGGCGGCAAAGGCGTTGTGTTTGCGACGGGTACGCCTATTTCAAACTCAATGGTTGAACTCTATACAATGCAAAAGTATCTTGAATATAACCTGCTGAGGAAAAACGACCTTTTGCATTTCGACTCCTGGGCGTCCACATTCGGTGAAACGGTAACGGCAATAGAGCTTGCTCCCGAGGGATATACTTTTATAGGACGATGAATTTAACTGTCCTAAATTGAAAAATACATAAGGAAGGAGGTAAAAAGAATGTCAAGGACTTCAAGAATTACAGCACTTTACGAGCGTTTGTCGAGAGATGATGACCTTACTGGCGAGAGTAATTCTATTACCAATCAAAAGAAATACCTCGAAGACTATGCCCGTAGGAATGGCTTTGAAAATATCCGCCATTTTACCGATGACGGATTTTCGGGTGTGAATTTCAATCGCCCCGGTTTTCAATCTCTGATAAAAGAAGTTGAAGCAGGAAATGTAGAAACCTTGATTGTTAAGGATATGAGCCGATTAGGGCGAAATTATCTGCAAGTCGGGTTCTATACGGAAGTTCTGTTTCCACAGAAAAATGTCCGTTTCCTTGCAATTAACAACAGTATTGACAGTAACAACGCTTCGGATAATGACTTTGCTCCGTTTTTGAATATTATGAATGAATGGTATGCCAAAGACACGAGCAATAAAATCAAAGCTATATTCGATGCCCGTATGAAAGACGGAAAGCGTTGTAGCGGTTCTATTCCCTATGGTTACAACAGATTACCGTCCGACAAGCAAACGCTTGTAGTTGACCCTGTGGCTTCCGAGGTGGTAAAGCATATCTTTTTGCTTGCCAACGAGGGCAAAAGTCCGAGAGCGATAGCGGAGCAACTGACCGAAGAAAAGGTATTGATTCCTGCGGCTTACGCAAAGGAATATCACCCGGAGCAGTACAACGGAATAAAGTTTTCAGACCCGTATTTATGGGGCGTATCGACTGTCAGAACGGTTTTAGAAAGGCAGGAATATCTCGGACACACCGTTTTGCGTAAATCCGTAAGCACAAACTTCAAACTGCACAAGCGTAAAACCACGGACGAAGCCGAACAGTATGTATTTCCCAATACGCACGAAGCTATTATTTCACAAGAGCTTTGGGACAGCGTTCTGAAACGCAGAAGCCGAGTGAACAGAGCGTCCGCTTGGGGCAGTCACAACAACCGTTTAAGCGGGTATCTTTACTGTGCGGATTGTGGGCGAAGAATGACGCTTCAAACACATTACAGCAAAACAGACCGTTCTGTTCAGTATTCCTACCGTTGCGGCGGATATGCAAGCAGAGTAAACGCCTGTACCTCTCATTCCATCAGTGCCGATAATGTCGAAGCCTTGATATTATCCTCCGTTAAGCGGTTTTCAAGGTTTGTTCTGAATGATGAAAAAGCCTTTGCCGAACAACTGCAAGCAATGTGGAACGAAAAGCAGGAAGCGAAGCCGAAGGAGAGTCAGTCGGAACTGCAACGCTTTCAGAAACGCTATGACGAGCTTGCCGTCCTTGTCCGTGGCTTGTATGAAAACCTTGTTTCGGGATTGCTCCCCGAAAGACAATACAAGCAGCTTATGAAGCAATACGATGACGAACAGGCGGAGCTTGAAGCGAAAATAGAAGCAATGAAAGAGGAACTTGCCGAAGAAAAAGGAAACTCCGTTGACATTAAGCACTTCATCTCTCTGATACGCAAATACAAAAATCCCACGGAAATCACCGATTTGATGTTTTCCGAACTTATCGACAGGATTGTTGTTTATGAAGCCGAGGGCGTAGGAAAAGAACGAACGCAAAAGGTCGATATTTACTTCAATTATGTCGGTCAAGTCAATATCGCTTATACCGATGAAGAACTTGCCGAGATAAAGGCGCAGGAGGAGCAGAAAGAAAGGGACAGGCTGAAACGCCAGCGAGAGCGTGAAAAAGCCTACCGAGAAAAGCGAAAAGCCGAAAAACTTGCGGCAAGCGGCGGTGAAATCGTCAGAAAACTGATATGCCCTCACTGCGGCAAAGAGTTTGTACCTGCAAGCAACAGACAGGCTTTCTGCTCAAAGGACTGCTGCTATCAGGCAAGGCAGGAGAAAAAGAAAGCCGAAAGAGAAGCGGAACGAGGTACGCGTTATTACCGTCAACGCAACTGCGCTGTGTGCGGCAGTCTTTACTGGCCGATAAACAGCCAACAGAAATTCTGTTCCGAAGAATGCCAAAGGGTAAATCACAATAGGAAAACCTTAGAGTTCTATCACAAGAAAAAAGAAAAGGAGCGAATGATATGCAGAAATTCATCACAGACGAACGGACAGGCTTGCAGTATGAGCTTGTCGGGGACTACTATCTGATTGCCGGAGAGGACGAGCCGGAGAGCAGACTTATCGGCGTATGGGGACAACGGCATTTGCGGTATTTGAAACAACATCGCAAGGTACTCTATTCCAATCTGCTGATAAGCGGTAAGCTGAACGATTACCTTGCCGACCTAAACGAGCAGGCAGAGGAACTGTTCTCTCGGCTGGTAAAACAACTTGCCGAAAAGGAAGGCGTAACGGAAGCACTCAAAGCGGAAAACCAAATGCTGTGGGTGCAGAAAATGAACAGCATCCGCAGCGCCGCTATGGAGGTTGTTTCAAACGATTTGATTTACGCATAACAAGCTATCGGAAAGGCTGCTGTCGCAGACGGCGGCTTTTCTTTTTCGGGAAGTATTCAAGAAGTCATAAAGTTCCGTGAGT
>OHAF01001279.1_pt1 | contig 23780 bp, 19 predicted proteins | sample 1577041 | NCBI WGS metagenome assembly OHAF01 (sample SAMEA3541495, study PRJEB24748) | human gut metagenome | biome: human gut; feature: human-associated habitat; material: faeces | place: China | collected 2012
GTGTTTCCGAATATGTAGACGATGGACACACAGGAACGGACGCCAACCGGGAGAATTTCCAGCGGCTCCTTTCCGATGTAATGAGCGGGAAAATCAACTGCGTGGTAGTAAAAGACCTTTCCCGTTTTGCAAGAAATTACAGCGATGCGGGAAGTCTGATTGATAACCTGTTTGTGCAGATGGGTGTCCGTTTTATCAGTCTTGCTGAAAATGTGGACAGCTATCTCAACCCGGACAGCGTTTCCAGTATTATCGTCCCGATTACAAATGTGATGAACGATCAATATTGCTACCAGACCTCAAAGAAAATTCGCCAGGTATTTGACTACAAGAGGCGCAACGGTCAGTACATCGGCGCATTTGCTCCTTATGGATATGTGAAGCACCCAAAGGACAAGCACCGGTTAATCATCGATCCCGATGCCGCTGAAATCGTCAAACTTATTTTCTCTTTGTTCCTAAAAGGGACATCGAAACGGGCCATCGCTTTGTATCTGAATGAACACGGCGTACCCAGCCCCTCGGCTTATAAACTGCAAAAGGGCATACCCGTTTCAACAAGAGGATATGACGATCTTATGTGGGGAGCTCGTATGATCCACTCCATTCTGACGAACCCCACCTATACCGGGGATCTGGCACAGGGCCGCAGTCGGGTAAAAAGCTATAAGGTACACGAGGTTGAAAGCGTTCCCCGTGAAGAATGGGTGGAAGTAGCTGGTACGCATGAGGCAATCATTGATTATGAAACCTTTGATAAGGTACAGGCCCTTTTACAGCGGGATACCCGTACTTCTCCAAAAGGCCGGGAAGTCCACCTGTTCAGCGGTTTTCTGAAATGTGCTGACTGCGGGCGGGCAATTACCCGGAGCGTAGGCAACAACAATAATGTGTACTATGCCTGCTCCACTTACAAGAACCGCTCCCGGACAGCCTGCACAATGCACTCAATCAAGCATAACCGTCTGGAGGCCGCTGTCCTCTTTGCGGTACAACAGCAAGTCCATCTGGCTGTTTCATACTCGGAAATGATTGCCCGCATTAACACCGCCCCGGTCAAAAAGAGCCAGTCTATCCGTTTGGAAGAACTGATTGCTGCGAAGGAGCGGGAATTGACAAAAATTAGCCGCTACAAGCAGTCTCTCTATCAAGACTGGAAAGACGGGGAAATTACCCAGCAGGACTACCGGGATATGAAAGCCGATTATGAACGACAGACCATCGCTCTTACGGATGTGCTGGCCCGGCTGAACGCTGAACGGGCGGAACTGGCAAACGGTGTAAAGAGTGAACATCCCGCATTGGTGGCATTTACAAAACATCAAAATATCGACCAGCTTTCCCGGGAGCTTCTCGTTGAGCTGATCGACCATATCAAGGTTTATGAGAATGGAAACATTAGTGTGAGATTTAAGTTTGCGGATGAATTTAGACGCATAGCAGAATACATTGAAATCAACACCACAAAACCCGCAGTAGCGGGCTAACCCCCGCTACATACCCCTTTGACAGTGTGTTTTCCTAATAGGAGCTAATCATATGCTACCACTTCTAACTTTATTCTGTATCTCTTCTGTGCGATATTACCCTAAGACTATCCCTATACGCTATCTGCGTAGTGTTGCCTTAAATTATTGCTTGGCAACTACTAAACCGGAATTTGTCTATTTTTGCAGTGTTGCTTTGAAATCGATTCGCAACAACATTTTCTGGCTCTCGGTTCATCCATTCCTATAGGAGTTGTTTTTTGCAACGCAAATTTGTGTATGTTTTGCACAGAATTCCAAGTTTTTTGTTGGTTGAATGGTCAAAACTTTGATAGCGGCTTGAAAATCTACTGACCGGTATGCTATTATAATTAATATGATTATGTTTAAGAAAGATGGTTTCCTTATGACACCTTTTGCATCAACCTCATTTTCTTCTCCGCAGATGCAGGAACTGTTGAATTTCCGCCATGCGCTTCATCAGCATCCAGAGCTTTCGGAGAAGGAATACCAAACAACCACACAAATCCGTAAAGCACTTTCCAAACTTGGACTGGAAGAGTTGAATTTTGATTTGCCCACAGGTGTTATTGCTATCCTGCGTGGAAAACATCGCGGGTCGTTGGTCGCTCTCCGGGCGGATATCGATGCGCTCCCTGTTGATGAGCAGACTGGGTGGGCTTATGCTTCACAAATCTCCGGAATGATGCATGCCTGTGGGCATGATGTTCATACGACAGCGCTTCTCGGAGCTGCGATGCTGCTCAGTCAGCACAGAGACGAGCTTTCTGGAGATGTTCTGTTTCTGTTTCAGCCAGCTGAGGAAAATATGACCGGTGCGGAAAGAATTATTGCTACCAGTACGCTGCGGCAACTCCCTGTCCGCGCATTTTTTGGCATGCACGTTTGGCCGCAGTTGGAGCTTGGAACTGTCGGGCTTCATGCCGGCGCTGTGACAGCTGCCAAGGATGTTTTTCAGATCACTGTCTGCGGCGAAGGCGGGCACTCATCCTCCCCACATCTCACCCACGACAGTATTGTTTGTGGGGCTGAGCTTATTCTCGCTTTGCAGAGTATCGTCAGCAGAAATCTCAACCCGTTTGACCCGGCTGTCCTCTCCGTATGCTCTGTGCATGCCGGAAGCTGTGACAATGTCCTTCCTGATCAGATGACGCTGCTGGGCAGTACACGGACTTTCTCAAAGGACAGCCGAAAGGATATTCTTAATCGGATCAGAGAAATATCAGACAACGTCGCTGCTGCGCATAGATGCCGCGCGGAGGTTACCATTGTTTCGGGTTCTCCTTCTGTAAGCAACAGCCCCGATCTTATGCCTGTGGCAAAGCTTGCCGTTCAGTCGACCTGCTCTGAAAGTGGTGGTGTGGAATGCGGCAGAGTCCCTTTTTCCGAGGATTTTTCTCTGTATAGAGAGCTTGCCCCCTCATTCTTCTATCTGTTCGGTGTTCATAAGCCCGGGCAGGAGCGATATCCTCTGCACAGCCCGCTGTTCTGCCCTGATGATCGGACAATCGCTTCCGCCGCAGCCTTGCTTGCAAATTCTGCAGCCTTTTTCCTTGAAAAAGAAGCACACAACGCTACATCATCTTATGCACAGCAGTGAACTGAAAATATGACCAATGCATCGCATAACTTAAAATAATTAATGATAGAGGATTACAGATAAGATGGCTTTATCAAAAAAAGAAGAGGAACGCCTCGGAAGAAATATTTTAACGCTACGTCACCGCCTGAAGATGACACAAGCTGAGTTTATCAAAATGTTTTTCAGAAATTCGGATGGCACACCGATGTTCAGCGTGGCAAAGCTGTCCAATATTGAAACCAAGGGAGGCAGCGATACCGAACAACTATCCCGCATTATCTCTCAAAAACTGGGGCTTCAACCTGCAGTATTTCAATTATCCCCGGGGGAGTTTAACAGTGTGATTGATGACCTATTGAAAAACAGAGACTCCTGCACAGAGATATATTCCTTCCGCTGTGAAGCAAATCCTGTCATTCATCAAACCTACGGCAATAATATCTTGGAAGCATTGAGCGACTATTTGGCGGAAAACATAACTTCTGGGAAACTGCATGCTGGCGACCGACTACCAGGCGACCGTACACTTGCTGAACTAATCGGCGTCTCACGATCTGCCATCCGTGAAGCGCTTAAGGTGCTCAGTGCCATCGGCGTTGTCAGCATTCTGCCAGGAAGCGGCGTCTATTTATCCAAGAGCACGCATGACATTTTTACGCTTCCTTTTTCATGGACGACCCTTCTGAGCGCGGATTCCAACAAAAACATTTATGAATTGCGGGTTCTTATTGAACGCGAGACTGTCCGCCTTGCCACAGAAATTCATCATGACATGATTGTAAGCTATCTGCGGCCTGTGATTGAGCATGAAGCGGCTATGTTGAAAGTGGAGAACTATGACGAGATTCACAAGTGCGATACCGACTTTCATATGGGCATTGCCTCATGCGCCGGCAATGAACTGCTGATGAATCTTCTTTATATCTGTCGCAAAATTCTTTCTTTCCTCAACACTATCGGTACATCGACTTCTGTTCAGATTCATGAACTGCATACAGAGCATTTTGGAATATTCCAGGCAATAGAGCGGGGGGACAGCGAAACTGCTCAAAAGCTAATGGTCGAACATCTTAAACGCGCTGAACAGCGCTATATGGGACTATAGTAGTAGCAATGATCGGCAAAACGGCTGCGCTTTTCAGCGCATGTAAATTCACATCAGTCATTATTCTGCTTCCCAAAATGCATTTAAGCCGATCATGCCCCCTGATGGCAAGAGCAAGCACGCGCTTTTAGAAGTGGCAGTAGAGAGCGGTTTCGTTTTTTGCTGTTGGGCATCAGGCTTGCCGGAAGAAATATTTAGCCTTGCCAGCAGAGGGCGGGGCGATCAAACGAAAAAAGCTTCAGATAAGCCAAAGGGCTTATCTGAAGCTTTTTTCAGTCTGTCAAAGAACCCCTATTTTCAAGAAGCGAGGACAAGGTTTTGGCGGCAATATAGGAAGGACATAACATAAAGAGTGGAAAGCGGCAGAGCATTCCACTTCCAAACTGCCATCTTTTTCAGGTTCATGGCAGCATACTTGAGCCTCACCCAAGTGGAAACCCGGGCCAGACCTCGGTGGTGTGTATATCGCATGGCGTGCTTTTCTTTTGCGTCAGCAAAGACACGCTCAATGGTTTCCTTGCACTTGGCATAGATTTCCTTGCCCAAGTCGGTTTTGTGGACAGCCTCCACAATGTCCAGGTATTCCTGCCAAATGTGGGTTGTTAATAACTTTTGTCCCTTTTCATTGGCTCCGCAACTGGCCTTGAATGGGCAGCTCACGCAGTTCTTCGGCGTGCTGCGGTAAATCCGTTTCCCGTTCCGGTCTGTGGTCGTATGACGGAGTTCTTCTCCGTGGGGGCAAGTAAATACATCTTTCGCAGGGTCATATTTATAATCCCAGGGACGGAATCTGTCTTTCTTTCCTTTATGTCTTGTATATGGGAAAACGGGAACTTTCCCATCATCCAGAGTTTTCTTTGCGATCCACGGCGTTTTGTAGCCGGCATCCATCGTTACAAACTTAACTTCGGGAAAACTGTTCATTACCTGGTCGTAGACTGCGTCCCATGCAACACTATCGCTTACATTTCCGGCGGTTACCTCAACGCCCAACACAAAGCCGTGCTTGTCACAGGCAATATGCGCTTCGTACGCAAACTGTCGCTCATGAGCCCCCTTCACAAACATTCCGCAGTCCGGGTCGGTTTTGGACACCGTTCTCTCAACCGTTCCTCCTCCGGAACTTCCCTTGTTGTCATTATCATCGTTATCCTTGACTTTCTTGCCCAGTTTTTTTCGTTCCTCGGACACCTCTTTGCGAAGCTGTTCCTCGTACACCTTCGCGGCTTTGGCGACCTGTTCCTTCTGGAACTTCTTTTTATTCGCGGACGCCTTAATATGTGTTCCGTCAATAAAAATCATGCTTTGGTCTACCATCCGGTTGTTCAGTGCTTTGTTCAGAATATGTGCAAAGATTTCTTCACCCAGCTCCGGGGGGAAGCGTTTGCAGAAGGCATAGCTTACCGTTGCAAAGTGAGGGATCTCTTCCAGCAAGCTATATCCGAGAAACCAACGGTATGCTACGTTTACTTGTATATCCCGGTACGTCTGACGTAAAGACGCAATCCCAAACAAGTGCTGAATCAGAACCATCTTAATCAACACAACCGGATCCGTTCCTGGCCGCCCGTTGTCCGCGCAATAATATGGATTTAACCGCTCATATAGCCAGTCATAATCCACGACCCTTTCTACTTTTCGGAGCAGATGATCTTGAGGGACTAATGCATCTACGTCCACCATAACAATGTCTTTTCGGGAATCCTTTTTCCACTTCTCCATATTCAATCCCCCTTTTCTCTATTATACCAGGACCCCCCGCCGATGGCGAGGTTCTTTGACAGGCTGAAAAAAGCTTCAGATAAGCCAAAGGGCTTATCTGAAGCTTTTTGATAAGAGAGCTGCTGCACCAGACAGGGAGAAGCTCGAATACCAATTCTTGAAGAAATCCTTTCTTTCGGGCGGCTTTTACCAATTGTAGCGATTAAAGCAGACACGTTCGTCAAACGTCTTTTTGGGGGGCTGCTTGTATTCTTCTGCTGGAACCCCAAAGGGAATGTAGACCGCTACGGAAAGATCGGCGGGAACATTCAACAGATTAGCCATTTTTGCGGCGGGTTCACCACAGATCTGTCCTCGATCCAAACGCCAGCATAGCCTTTGTCCGTTAGTGCGAGGAGAATATTCTGCGCAGCGGCTGAAAAGTCTTCGATGTGTCTGCTGCCGTTTGGCGTCTGCGGATATTCCTTTGTCAGCAGGATAATTGCCGCTGGTGCAGTTTCAGCCCATGCTTTGCCGTAATAGGAGCCGAGTTCATGGGCAATCGCAGGATCATCTACGCCAATAAAGACGGTTGTCTGCAAATTGCAGCCGGATGGAGCGTTGACCGCTGCTTCCAGAATTTCCTGCATATCCTCCCGAGGAACCAGCGCCGCGGTAAACTTGCCGCGATAGCTGCGGCGGCTTCGAATTGCATTTAATGTTTCCATATTATCCCTCTTACAGTCTTCCGTTTTGTCTCTTTTCAGAGATTTTGATATTGATAATATTCATCAAGGTAAAAAATACTTGACAGCAAACAGTAGTAAGGAGCATTCCCAACAGCAGTGCCATCGGCTCAACCGGATCTCCAACGCCAACCAAATAAGGAATCCCAACCTCAAGAATGGCTAATAGAGTCACGACGGCCACTGTCAGTCTGCAGGCATGCAAAAATTCCATTTTATACTTCATTGTTGAATTCTCCTTTTACAGCAATTGATCTAATTTAATATCCTTCAAGGTTTTTTTCTTTCGAGGGGGGGTAAGCGCCACGCCGCGCACAAAAAGAAGTGTCGGCTCTCGTAGAGCCGTCAGGTCTTCCAGTGGAGAACGATCCGTCACAAAAAGGTCTGCGCACATATCCGGCGCAATACGCCCCACCCAATGATCAAGTCCCGATATCTTTGCGTTTACTGCCGTCGCGCTATGCAATGCCGCAGCGCAGTTGACTCCGGTCAGCTTTGCATACCAGTAAATTTCACGCCACATAGCGCCAAGCGGCACGCCGTTTTCACCGCCGCCACTGCCCAAACCGATGGGTATCTCATATGCAGACGCGTCCTGTGCACAGGAAATGGCATATTGCAATTCCTGCTTTTCCTTGCTTCCACTCAGCACCAGATTAGAGAGTGAGACCAGAAGTGCCGCACCGGTTTCATGATACATCCTTGCAGTTTCCTCATCCATTCTTGCACCGTGCTCAATGGCGGCAACACCATATTGCAGCGCTTCGCGCACAGCATCGACTTCGTCTGCATAGACAATGACCCTGCCGCCTGCAGCAGAGCCTGCTTCACAGCACGCCTTGAGAATATCTGAATCCATTCGCTTACCTCGGCAGGCGGCAACGATTCGATAGAGATCCGGCTTTCCGGCTATGCTCAGTTGTTCAATGCAGTTACGGGCCTCGGTGTCATCCATTGGAGCAAACCTGTCCTTCGTCATTCCCTTCGGCAGAATGCTGATTCCGCCGGCAAGCACTCTGGAACCATCGACATTCGCCGAGCTGATCCAGTCCCTCACGAGTGATTCCGCTCCGCCGCAGTCCGTTACAGCTGTGGTGGTTATGCCGTTCATCACCATGCGCTGTGCATTTCCGGAGCATTTGAGACGAAGGCGAGCGCAATGTATGGGACTTCCACCGAGTTTTCTGACCGAAAAAGACGTCAGGACTGATCTGAGGTCAATCAGCCCGGGAAGAATATAATGCCCCATAAGGTGGAATAGATTGTCTCCGTTTCCTTCCAGACTCCGATTGCTTACTGTCACAAGCTTCTCGCCATCAATCACCAAGGTCTGTCCAGCCAACGGCTGCATTTGCGCCGTACCGTCAAGCACGGTGCAGTCGGTTACGATCGTCATTCCCATTTTTAATCACCTCATCTACTCATTCCGCCTGTCGAGTCATCAGCTATATCTTACAGTAGGAGATAAGCAGCTGTGAACCGTGCTTGAATTTGCAAACATCTGCATCTGTCATATCCGCGTAAAACTGAATCACACCTTCTATACAGTTAGGCAGATTTTTGACAAACTGGCTATGCTCAAGCAGCGCGGCGCTCAGTTCTTCAGGCAGACCGTGCTTCATCGCAAGATAACTGCTGTAGTAGCCGTGTGGAAAATCTGTGCCAAAGCGACTTTTGCGGTAGCCTGCTGCATCCTTTTCCAGCTCTACAATCTTGCAAACGTCATGGAGCAGGCAGAGCACGCGTAACTTATCATAATCAATCTCAGCGCTTTGCGCATTTTCCATCGCTTTCGCCAATGCCATGGATGCACTGTAAACGCCGCGAGTGTGGCGTACCAGAGAATCCTCCGGAACATCAAGATTGTTCGGTGCATCGGTTAGTTTTTCCCAGCAGCTTTTGTTTGCTGCCTCAAGCCACACGGCAATACAAGCCTCGCGCCATGCTTCGTTCTGCACCTCATTGATCTCAGGAAGTGCCGCAAGGATTTCTTCTCTTGTAATCATTTCAATATTTTCTCCTTCAGCAAATAATCTTGCGCGGCAAAAACTCAACCGGCTTGCCGATCTCCCAGAAAACTTCACTTTCAGGGCTGAATGAACGCATATGCATTTTAAACTCATCGACCGCCGGATCACCCTGATAGTAATGCCCGGGAATTACCAGATCCGGTCCTACCCAGCGCACGGCCTGCGCAGCTTCCGCTGTGCTCATGATACTGCCATATTTTCTATCAATGGTGGAAATACACGGCATCATGATATTCGGACGGTATAACTCGCGTATGAGTTTGATGTCGGAGAAAATGGAGGTGTCGCCAGTGTGATAAAGACTGACACCCGGCTCAAGCTTTACGATAATGCCAAAAGGATAGTATGCGTGGGCGACACTGTGATACATGACATTGGAGCCGTGCCAAGCTGGGACAAACCGAATCTCAGTCTGCCCAAACCTTGCCCCATCACCGTAGATAACGTTAATATGGCGGCTTTCCGGAATATCCGCCTCCGCTTTAACACGCGCCCATGATTCTGTTCCGCAGACGATAGCCGCATCTGAATTTTTCAGAATGGCCACTGTTTCTCCAAAGTGGTCGAATGCTGCATGGCTAATCAGCAGTGTATCTACATCATAAAACATATCAGGGGTTGCATCCTGACACAGAGAATTATGAATATAGGGATCAATCATAAGCTTGAAGCCGTCGCTTCGCTCAATCTTTAATGACATTCCCCCATAATAAGTAAACTTTGCCACAGCGTTTCCAACTTTCTTCAGTATTTTCGCTTATAAATAAAGAGGTTTTCTCTCGCGGCATAATGCTGCAAGAGAAAACCTCTTCACTACATCAAGCCTTAATGCGAACCGCCTCAACTGGCGTGTGGCAAGACAGATTCTCAAATCCGTCTTCCGTAATCGCATAGCAGTTGCCGATGTTGGAACCGCATTCCATGGGAACCAGCCACTGGGGGTGAAGAACGACTGTCAGACCCGGGCGGCAGATGTCCGTGTTGTGGGAAGTAACATTGAATTTAACAGGATTGCCGTGCATACCGACACTGTGGCCGAGGTTGGGGTTGTGCGGGCCAGCAACGGGCGGGTAGATATGCATCAGCTTACGGCCATATTTCTCAAGACCGGGATCCGGGATATACTGGATGGGTATCTCGACGGGGGTAAAGTCATCGTTGCTTGCCCAGTTGTATGGCATCGTCTTGGTGATATCGTCCTTGACGAGACCGCGCTTGATAAACGGCTGGAAGCCGGCCTTGTTGATGTCACACAGACGAACGCCAGGGGCCATAACTTTCTCGGCCTCGCGCAGAGACTCCACACAAACCTCAAGTGCCTCTTCCTGCTTGGCAGTAATATCACCAACAGCAATCATGCGGGCGATTTGACCGGTATAACCACGGTAGGAAATTCCTGAAACATAGAAATTGATGAGATCGCCAGACTCAATGATATGGCCGTAGGCTTTTCCGCAGTGGGTGCCCCACTTATTTACGCCGATCTGATAGCCGTCAGCATTTTCACCACCGCGCGCTAACTGCGCATAGGTAAACGCAGCATACATTTCCCAGTCGGTAACGCCGGGACGGCAGACATGACAGGCGGCTTCAAAGCCGATTTCCTGAAGCTGAACCGATGCACGGATCAGATCAACCTCTGCCGGAGAACGCAGACGCTGCATCTCCAGAATGACGTGCGATTCATCGCCGAATTTCGCCTTAGGCATCTCTGATTTGATGGCATTGAGAATACCAACGCTCTTTGAGTCGGTAATGTAGCCGATGCTGGCAGCGCCGTAACCCATATCCGCAAGATCCTTTACGACTGCTTTGACCAGCTGTTCGATAGAGTCAGCTTCACGGCCGGAGTATTCGCGGCCGAGCGCGCCCACCTGATAGATCTTCTCGACGCCGACTGCTTCTCCCCAAGAAGGCGGCAGGATCACGGACTGGGTGAAGAAGGAGTAAAGATGCATTCCTTTGCTGGTGTCATTGGGGATAATCAAAACACCCTCGCGATTCCAGTCGCAGAGGTAGCGGAGATACTTATTCGCCGTATTAAAGCTATGTGCATTATTCGTCACGACCAGCGTAACGTCATGCTCAGCAACCATAGACTCGCGGCGAATATGCTCAACGCGGCTTGCCAGCTCTTCTTCTGTGATTGCCTTGGGCGGTACAAACTCGAAGCTGGGGCGGAAGCCATCGAGCAGCTTCTCACAATCCATAAAAGACATAATATTTTCCTTTCAAATTTAGATAGGGGATGGGCAAAATTAATACATTAGCGTAAACGTACTTAGTGATTGAAATATTGTGCTTTTGTTTTATAAAGTCTGCGCTTTGCCCACTGCTGATTTATGATAGGGTACAATTGCTGAAAAGGCAAGAGGCCTTTATTTCTTTTCCTTCCGGAAGAGGAACCAACCGACAACGCTGGTGCACATCAGACCTGCGCCGATGAGATAGATGGGCACGCGGTTGACAAGAACCATTGTTGCTGCGAACGGAAGAACAAGAAAGTTCCAGAAGAAAACGGCGTTATAAACAGCCAGCGCTTCAAAAATACAGCTCTCACCGTTGGGGTCAACGGCACGGACCAGAGCGAAACCCTGCGGGTTGGCGCCAGTGCACATGCCATAGAGCATAAGGCCTTTTTCAAACCACTGCGAATGGCCAATTTTTTTAAGATAGGTGAAGACGAAAGCCATGGTAAGCAGGCAGAAAATGGTGGCATGCAGAATCAGAGGAACCGCAAACTCGGCGACGACGTCAAGCTGGATGGTGGCCATAGCGCCAAGGATGATCAATTCAAGAGTAAAGTTACTGATCTGGGAAATAATGCGTCTGTCAACATACTTGTCAAGATTGAGCTTTCTGAGGATGGGCCACAGAATAAGACCGCCAACAACGCCATACAGCATTGCAGAGATGCGAGACGCGAAGGGCCAAACCATAATAAGCAGTTTGAACAGCAGTTCGCCAAACTTGTAGCAAAGAGCAATCACGCCGATGTGCAGCGCAATGGCAGAGACGCTGGTGGGATAAACGGTGGTATAACCGATCACTTCGCGCTTTTCCTCGGGCAGAGCACCGCGGTAAAAGTACTTTGGCTGATTGGAAATATCATGAGTGAAGGTAGCCCAGCCATGACGCACACCGTAATTTGCCATAATCATACCGGGGATCATGGCGAAGAGCACACCTAACGTTGCCATGACCATACCGATGCTCAACGCGCCCAGTTCACCAGTCGGGTCGATGACCTCGGAGACAATGGGGATGTTACCATGGGAACCAAAATAGGCCGCAACGCCCATCAGACCCCATCCATCAGGCAGACCATTCCAGACCTTGCAAAGCGCATCGCCAAGCAGAATGCCAAATACCATCTGAAAACCGTAAAGTGTCATATTGGTAAATACGAAATCCAGGTGATCGTAAAGACGCTTGGCGGAAACAGACATGCCAATGGGAATGCAAGTCATGATAACGCGCATTCCGATAGAAGTGATCTGGCTGAATTCACCAGGGATCTCAATGAGTCCAAGCACCTGCTGGCCTAGAATAAGGCCCACCAGACCGCCGATCAGACTTGCGGGAAGCAGAATTTTCTGCAAGGGTGGAATCAGTTCACGGACCACCATACCTGCAAGCAGGAGCAGACCAAAGAGCATTAATGCGTTAAAAACTTCTGTCATTTCTCTTTCTCCTTATGGCTCTGTATAACATAATAGTATTATTTTGTAGGGGGCATAATTTCTTAGATGGCTTTTTCATATTGCCATCCAGCCGCGAGAGAGGATATTTTTGAAAACAAAGTCCAGTATTCTATCCCTCCTCGTGCTTGAAAAACGATTGACCGGTCTGTCTGTTTTTATTATAACTTCATTGCTTTCAAATTTACAATACTCATTTTTGCTGAAAATATTTCCGTATTTTGTGTAAGAAGTAGAATTTTGAAGTGGCTTTTGCGGTTTTCTCATCATTTTATACGCCTTTATTTCTGCTGCTTGTAAGAACACACGGGCTGGTAATTATTTGCACCTATGTGAACTCAGCATTGTTCTACATGGCTTTTATGTTTCCGTCGCTGCCGGGTAAGGGCTGCAAGAACGAAGACGGTAAAAGGCGATGGAACGAACTCACGTATTTGACCAAACCTGCAGATCGGGTGCATCTGCGAGCGTTTATATAAGCGGTATGTACATTTAAACTATAAAATATATGAACGGGTCTTCGAACACGCAGGAGGTTCAGAATTCTTCGTTCAGCGACATCTCAGAATGCAGGAACATAGAAACTCGGTAATGGATGTAAAAAGCAAACCGTGCAAATTTGCCAAAAGCTATCAATTATGCACAGATTTTTGTGAAATAATTTGGGCAAAATATTCTATTGAAAATGTGCTAGAAAAGCATTATTATAAAAACATGCAGACCGGTTGATAAATTTTTATTAACGCGGTGAGAAGTCTATGTCTATAATGTGTGCGACTTAATGCGACTTAAGAAATAAGACAATATAAAGCTTACCGTTTTGGGAGGATACACATCATGTTCGACTTGCTCATAAAAAATGCGACGCTCGTTATGCCGAATGGTGAGTTGGAAAAGGATCTTGCCATTCAAGGAGGAAAGATTGCCGCATTTCTGGAAAGAGGAATGGGGGAAGCGACACATGAAATTGACGCCAGCGGGCGACTTGCATTTCCTGGAATCGTTGACCCGCACGCTCATCTTAACGAGCCGGGCTGGGAATGGCGCGAAGACTATGCGCATGGAACCAAGGCGGCTGCCGTTGGCGGGACAACTACTGTGATGGATATGCCGCTCAATAATGCGCCCTCTACGGTGACAGCGCAGCTGGTGGAAGACAAAATCGCACTCGTTGAGCCGAGTGCCTGCGTGGATTTTGCCCTCTGGGGCGGTTTAGTTCCGGAAAATTTCAACGAGCTTGAAAAGATGGACAAAGCCGGCTGCCTAGCATTCAAGGCGTTTCTATCGCCATCTTCTCCCGATTTTGAGCACCTCAGTTATGGCGAGGCCTATGAAGCAATGCAGATCATTAAACGGTTTGACGGCAGGGTCGGCTTCCATTGCGAGGATTATTCCACTATTCTGCATTTGGAAGAAATGATGCGACGGGAAGACCGTTTTGACAGCCGAGCATTTCTTGATTCACGCCCGGTGGTTGCCGAGATGATTGCAACGGAAGCGGTCATTGCACTTTCCAAGGCAACAGGCTGCAAGAGCTATATCTGCCACATCAGCAGTCCTGACGTTGCACAGAGGGTCAAGGAGGCGCAGCAGCAAGGGGTGGATATTTTGGCAGAGACCTGCGTGCATTACCTGTGCATGAATGAGAACGATGTGCTGGAGAAAGGCGCGTTTTGTAAGTGTTCGCCGCCGTTGCGTACGGAGAAAGAGAGTCAACGCCTGTGGGACTATGTATTTGATGGAACGATTTGTGCGATTGGCAGTGATCATTCCCCCTGCACTGAGGCGGAAAAAACGACAGAAAACCTCGATAAAAAGGTTAATAACATCTTTGACGCCTGGGGTGGCATGAACGGAATCCAGACTGCGTTCCAGATAATGTACAGTGAGGGCTGCGGAAAGCGCGGCATGAAGCCCGCACAGCTTGCAAAGCTTATGAGCGAGGGCCCTGCGAAGGCATTTGAACTCTGGGGGAAGAAGGGGGCATTGCTGGAAGGCTTTGATGCGGATGTGGTTCTGCTTGATCCGAATAAGCCGTGGGAGATCACGGCAGAGTCTCTTTATTATAAGAATAAAATTTCCGGGTTCCTTGGGAAAACGGGAGTCGGCATGCCGGTCATGACCATCTTGCGTGGTGAGATTATCGCGGAGAATGGCAAATGGGTTGCCAAAAAAGGCATCGGTAAAGTGCTCCGAAAAGGCAGCATGAGATAAAAAAGAAATAACAATATTTAATTGAGAAAGGAAACAAAAACATGGCTATTACTTCTGATTTTAAACCCCTGCGTCTGGCGGACGAGCTTGCCCAAACCGGCCTGCGCGGCAAAAACCTGACCTATCTGAGCAATCTGACCGAGGATGAGCTGCTGCACCTGTTCCGCGCTGCAGAGCTGATCGAGCCGTACAGCAAGGGGCAGCTGAATCTGATGAAGGGCAAGGTGCTCTGCACAATGTTTTTCCAGCCTTCTACCAGAACTCGCTTTTCCACGGAGACGGCAATGCTGAGACTTGGCGGCAACGTCATTTCTGAATCCAACCCTGCGGCCAATTCCTCTGCTGCAAAGGATGAGTCTCTGGCAGATACACTGCGCGTTGTTTCTGAGTATGCCGATATCATCGGCCTGCGTCACTATAATGATACCACCATCTTTGATGATATTAACGTTGCGACCGTACCTGTGATCTCCTGCGGCTTCGGTAACAAGACGCATCCTACGCAGGGCCTGCTCGATATGTACACCACGTATCGTGCGCTCGGTACATTCAAGGGAATCCGCGTTATGGTCACCTCTCCTGACCTGACCCGTGCCCGTTCCGGTCAGTCTTTCGCAATGGGACTTGCCCAGATGGGGGCTGATATTGTCTACTCCAGTCCCTCTGAGCTGAAGACTCCTGACGATATTATGGCTAAGGTCAAGAGCGGTAGCGGCAAAGTTGAGGAACACTTCGATCTGAGCGAAAAGGAACAGGCTGAGCTGATCAAGACCTGTGACCTTGTCTATCTTCCTGGCTGCTCCGTCCCCAAGGGACAGGATGCGCGCGACATCTTCATGAACAAGGCAAAGAACTATTACATCAAGCTTGAGACTCTTGAAGAGGCCCGGAAGGAAACCGGAAAGACCATCGGCATTATGCATTCTCTGCCGCGCTTTGCGGGTGAGTTCGACTTTGCTATTGACAAGACCCCGCACGAACTGTACTTCAAGCAGATTGGCTTCTCCATTCCTCTGCGCATGGCGCTTATTTGCGCGATGGTGGGCATCGACTAAGGAGACAGAAGAATGTCAAAAAGAATCGTTGTTGCGCTGGGCGGAAATGCATTAGGGCAGAGCCTGAGTGAGCAAAAGGCCGCTGTGGTAAATACTGCGAGCACGATTGTGGATCTGATTATTGCAGGACATAACGTGATCGTTGCACACGGAAATGGGCCGCAGGTGGGAGTGATCAACAATGCAATGTCGGCTCTATGTCACGAGGATGCAAAGCAGGAGACGATTCCTCTGTATGTTTGCGGCGCGATGAGCCAGGCTTACATCGGGCTTGATTTGCAGAACGCGATCCGTGACGAGCTGAAAAAGCGTGGAATCACAAAGCCCGTCTGCACGGTTGTTACGGAAGTTGTAGTGGATGCGCAGGATCAGGCGTTTAAGAATCCCACAAAGCCGATCGGCAAGTTCCTGACAAAGGAAGAGGCAGACGCGGTGGCGGCAAAAACAGGCTACCTCATGAAAGAGGATGCCGGAAGAGGCTACCGGCGCTACGTCCCATCTCCGCTTCCGAAAGACATTATTGAGATCGACACGATCAAGGCTCTCAATGAGAACGGCAGCGTTGTAATCGCTTGTGGCGGCGGCGGAGTTCCGGTTGTGCGTGACGAAACTACCGGCAGTGTTTCCGGTATTGACTGTGTGATTGACAAGGATTTCGCCTCCGAACTGCTGGCGGAAAAGTTGGATGCTGATATGCTGATCATCCTGACAGCGGTTGAGAGGGTAGCCATCAATTTCCGCAAGGAAAATGAGACGCAGCTTGCTGAACTGACTCCGGCAATGGCGGATCAGTACATTGAAGAGGGACAATTTGCACCCGGTTCGATGCTTCCGAAAGTACAGGCGGCTGTTAAATTCTGCAAATCCGGAAAAGGACGCGAAGCGCTTATCACACTGTTGGAAAAGGCAGCTGACGGCGTTGCAGGAAAGACTGGAACTCGCGTTCATCAGTAAAAATATTATATCAAAATGAAAAGAGGTTTCTATCATGGGTTATCCTGGTGATCTGCTTTCTACGCGAGCGGTTGTTCGCCCAGGCTTGTTTGCTGTTATTCCTAAGGATGGTCTGGTCAATAACGTTCTTCCGTTCCTGACTGGCTGCCGCACCAGCATTATTGCCTCCCCGAAGATGGGCGCAAGTTTTGTGCAGTATGTCAGCTATGTTGAGCCCAAAGGCGGCACTATTGCTCCGTTTGCCAACGCAGAAAAGGAAGAGAGCTTTATCTATGTGATTTCCGGCGCAATTGATGCCCAGACAGAGGGGGAAAACTATCACCTTACTGAGGGTGGCTATCTCTACGCTGCACCGGGTAAGGGCATCTGTTTCACCAATGTCGGTAATGCGGAGGCCAAGGTTCTGCTCTATAAGCAGCTCTATATCCCCTATGAGGGAAAGCAGCCTTACGCTTATTCCGGCAACGTCAACGAGATTGCCTACAGCAATTATGACGGTATGGCCAATGTTCATATCAAGGATCTGCTCCCGGTCGATCAGAACTTCGATATGAATATGCATATTCTCTCCTTCGACCCGGGCGGATGCCACCCAATCGTTGAGACGCATGTTCAAGAGCATGGCATGTATATCCTTGAGGGTGAGGGCATGTATTTGCTCGATGATCTGTGGATGGGCATAAAGGAACAGGACTTTATCTGGTTTGGCGCTTATGCTGCCCAGTGCGCTTACGGCGTTGGTCTTAAGCCTTTTACCTACATTTACAGCAAGGACTGCAACCGCGACGTTGTCCTTTAAGACTGAGTGCTGATGGAAAGAATGACAGTTTTGCCTCAGGCAGATGCGCTCCGTCTGGAGCGCTGGATCGCTGAAATTGACCGTTATAACGATACGGTTGGTGACGGAACGACTCGCCATTACATGACGGCGACAGAATGTGCGTGCAGAGAGTATATCAGGGACGAGATGGAAAAGCTTGGACTGCGCGTGGAAGTCGATTGCATGGGCAATGTTTACGGAACGCTAGCAGGTACAGAACCGGATCTTGCCCCGGTCTGGACAGGCTCGCATTTCGATACGGTGCTGCACGGCGGACGCTTTGACGGCGTTGCCGGCGTCGTGACCGGAATGGAGGCGCTTCACCTCGTCGCCTCCTCCGGCGCGGCACATCGCCGTGATTTGACAGTGATCGCCTACGGCGGCGAGGAACCGGCTCGCTTTGGCATCGGATGCATTGGCTCCCGTGCCGTGGCTGGACGCCTGACAGTAGAGGATCTCAAGTCCATGCACGACCAGGATGGCATTGCGCTTTACGATGAGATGAAGCTGCGCGGTTTTGATCCCGATGCAGTTGTCTCCTGCCAGCGCAGAGAGGGCGATGTATTCTGCTCCCTCGAACTGCATATTGAGCAGAATCGTGTCCTTGAGCAGAAAGAGATTCCGCTCGGTATCGTCAGGGCAATCTGCTCTGCGCTCAACTTTGTTGTCACTGTAACCGGCCAAGCAGCTCATGCCGGTGGCATGCCGATGGATGTGCGCAAGGATGCTTATGCTGCAGCATGTGAAATGTCGCTTGCACTGGAACGGCTTGTACGTGAGAATATGCTCAGTGAGTACTGCACCGGTACCGTTGGTTGTGTCCAGCTTTCACCGAACGCACCCAATATTATTCCCGGTCAGGCGCAGTTTACTGTGGATATTCGCGACTGCAACGCCGATTCCAAAAATATGCTGATGGAGGCCGTGCAGAGGGAGTTTCAGGAAATCGCTAAAAGACGCGGCGTAACGCTGGACATGAAGCTGCAGAACAATGATAAGCCTGTGGTCAGCAATCCGGCTCTCATGTCAGTTCTGGAGCAGCATGCCGCCGCACGTGGGTATAAGACCTGCGAATTGATCAGCGGCCCATTTCATGATTCACTGTTTATCGGTACCTTTACCCCCATCGGTATGTTGTTTCTTCCCAGCAAAGCAGGCCTTTCTCACTGCCCCGAGGAGTGGACAGCCACAAAATTTCTCAAGGCGGGGGCAGAAGTGCTTGCTGATTCCCTACTGGATATTGCAAATCGCGAAACTCTATGATCAAGGAGAATTGAATGAAAAAGATCGGAATTATTGGCGGCGGCATTTCCGGCGCTGCCCTGGGCTACTATCTGAGCCTTTATGTCGGTGAGGCTGAGGTCACCATTTTCGAAAAGGATCGCATCGGCTGCGGAACGACGGCAAAATCTGCCGGTACGGTATGCCTGTTCGACGATTCTTTGAATAATCGTTACTGGGACGTCCGCCTTTACGGCTTTGAGACCTATTGCAAATTTGAAAAGGAAGAAAAAGGATCTGCCGGCTTTGACCAGACCGGTACGCTGGTTGTTGCTCCCAACGAGAAGGAAGAGCAGCGCATTAAGACGGGCATAGCCCTTGCCAAGGCTGCCGGCTACAGCGGTGAGTATATTACCGACAAAGCGCGCATTAAGGAGATCCTGCCCGACATTAATACCGACAATATCCTCGGCGCAGGATATACCAAGGATGACGGCTACTTTGACGGCACGATGATCTCCAATACCTTCGCAAAGAAAATGCAGGCCAACGGCGGTATCATCAAGACCGGAATAGAGGTGACCGAGATCATCCGTGAAGGCGATACGGCTGTTGCGCTCAAGACGGCTGACGGTGTGCGCCACGACTTCGATGTGATCGTGGACTGCACGGGCCCCTGGAGCCGCTTCACCGGCCAGATGGTCGGTCTCGATGTGCCGATCTGGCACACCAAGGCGGAGGCGTTCTTCCTCTGCCCGCCGAATAAGCACGGCAAGGATTTCGTGTTCCCTGTGCTCAAGTATCCCGCGTTCTACGCGCTGCGCGCGGGCGAGAACGTCTTTATCTGCAAGTCCCACCTGTCGATGAACCTCGACGACCCCATGCACGCGGGCCAGTGGGATCCGAATAAGCTGCCCCAGACCGGCGGCACGGATGATTACTTCATCGACTTCCTCTTCGATCAGATGGAGTCCTACGTTCCCGGCCTTGCCGACAGCGGCCTGGTGTCCTCGTGGCTTTCCTATCGTGCCGAGCCGCGCGACTTCCTGCCCATCATTGGCGAAACGCCGGTCAAGAATTACCTTCTCGCCACGGGCTACGGCGGCAACGGCGTGATCGAAGCGCCCGCTGTCAGCCGCGATCTGGCCAAGTTCATTATGCGCGGCGAGAGCACTCTGCTTCTGGAGGAGTGGGCCTTCAAGCGCCTGCTGAAGTAAGACGATGAACATTGCAGTATTGATCAAACAGGTCCCGGCCTCCAACGATGTGTCGGTCGATCCCGTTACCCATTGCCTGATTCGGGAGAATGTGGAAATGACGGTGAATCCCTCGGACCTGAACGCCGTCACGGCGGCGATCCGGCTCAAGGAAGCCGCCGGCGGTAAGGTCACCGTGTTTACGATGGGCCCCGGCACGGCGAAGAAGGCGCTGCAGACGACGCTGGCGATGGGCGCGGACGAAGCGTGGCTCGTTACGGACCGCTGCTTTGGCGGCGGCGATACGCTCTGCACCGCCCGCGTTCTGGCGGAGGCGATCCGGCATACGGGTACATACGATCTCGTGCTCGCCGGCGACGTCTCCTCGGACGGCGCGACCGGACAGGTTGGCGCGATGGTCGCGGAGTTGCTGGGTCTGCCCTGCGCCAGCGACGCGCGCAGGATCGATCTGGAGGGCGATAAGCTGACGGTGCTGCGGAACTGGAAGAGCCAGAAGGTGCGCGTGCGCATCGCGCTGCCGTGCATGGTCACGGTGGGGCTTGGCAGCAACACGCCGATTCTCCCGACGCTTCGCTCGCAGATGAAGGCGAACCGTGTCGATATCCCGGAGCTTACCAACGCCGAGCTCGGCCTGGATCCGGCGACGATCGGCAAGCAAGGAACGAAGTCCATCGTGACGGACACGTATGCCCGCGAAAGCGAGCAGAGCGCTGCGGTTATGCTCAGCAGCGACGCGGCTGAGGCGGCAAAGGAGATCAAGTCTCTGCTGGAGGGCCTGAGAGATGAGTAATATTTATATCTACGCAGAGCAGTTTAACAATGTTGTTGAACCGAGCGCCGCAGAGCTTGTCACGCTGGTGCGGGAGTATTCGAAAAAGAGCGGGCAGAAGATTACTGTTTTGGCGTTTGGAGAAGATCCATCTGCCATTGCATCTCAGCTATCTTTCGACGATGTTAGCGTTACGGTTGTAAAGACTGGCATTTCTGCTTTTCAGGACGATGCTTTGAGCGTCGTTGTGGCCGATGCATTGAAAAAGCTCGACCCGGATAGCGTAATTATCCCCGCCAGCCGGACAGCTCGTGCACTCTTCTCACGTGTTGCGGTTCGCCTTGGAGTAGGTCTTACGGCAGATTGCTCTGAGCTTGACGTTGATGAGAACGGCGAATTCATTCAGCGCAAGAGTGCCTTTGGTGCAAATGCCATGTGCGTTTGTGTTGAAAAAGGCGGGCCTAAGCTGGTCACAGTTTTAGTCGGCGGAATCCACAAGGTTGCAATTCTTTCCGATGCTGTACCGGCTGTTACTGAGTTGCAGGGAGTGGAGGCTGTTTCACAGGTCGAGGTGCTGGACATTGAGGAGGGCAGTACGGATTCTATTCTCGGCGCAAAGAAGATTGTTTCTGTCGGTCGCGGAGCGCTTGAAGGAGATAATCTTTCTCTTGCAGAGCAGTTTGCACAGAAGATTGGTGCAATGGTTGGCGGTACGCGACCGCTGGTCGATGACGGCAGTATTCCCTTTGACCGTCAGATTGGACAGACCGGCTGCACTGTTCACCCGGAGATTTGCCTGTATTTTGGCGTGTCAGGTGCAATCCAGCATACTGAGGGTGTTCGGAATGCCAAGTTGACAATTGCCATCAATAACGACCCGGAGGCAGCGATTTTCAGCTATGCCGATTATGGCGTTGTCGCCGATATGGGAGAAGTCCTTGAGCAGTTGCTTTTGCTCTATTAGGCAAACGCTTCTTCACGGTTTTTGCAGTTGCTGTTATATGGGCTGGACAATAAACGGATCTTCCTTTTTCAAAAAGGCTTTCTCAAGGGAAGAATGCATCAAGTTTCTTGATATATAAGGCAACACTGCGCAATTGCGTTAGCGGCGTTCGATGGATATTCTGCCCCGATACCGCCGTTTGAAAAACATGAAATTATCGCAGCCGTTGACGCCGAAGGCGTCTTACGGGCGCGGGTATACCTCTTGCGGGCACATACAACATTCTTGTGTTTTCCAAATGGTATCATGGAACAGAACCTCTCGCCGACCACTCTTGCCGAATTGTGTGGTATTGCCCAAAATAGAAAAATAAATGTCAAGCGTTAGCATACGAGCGAGATCATGGACAAATGCCCGGACATCAGCTAAATTACCATCCAGTGTGCTGAAACCAAGAATGCCTGCTCTGAAGTATAAAAGATAATCTGCATTGGTATAGGGGTAAACTTCCCCTTGAATAAAGGTGTATACCTTCCTAGCTCTAAGGTGTTTTGAGAACTGTTATTATTTTTCAAGCAAAAGAATGGTTAGACCGAGAAAAGATGATAACCGGAGTCAAACTGACACCGGTTATCATCTTTGATATTCTGTAGGCTTCAACTGTGTCAATATATTTCCGATTAAACTGCTATTTTCCGGCTCCGCCTTGGTTCCGTCAAGACTTATGCGCAAGAACGTATGCAGGCTCCGGCTAAATGAGGTCAGCCGGCAATAGAGGCGTCGTCCAAAGCAGCCTCCAATGCTTCATGTTCATGCATTTCCTATTGCCCCATTGCATGCCCACCACGTGGCGAAGCCTGGCACAAACCAGCATGAGGGCAGAATCCCATCTGGGAACGTGCCCACCACGCGCGTCCTGCGGCGGATATCCCGGTTCAGTCGCTCGATCACGTTGTTGGTTCGGATGCGTGTCCAGTGCTCGCTGGGAATCGCAGTAGGTCAGCGGTCCTTCAATGTCTGCCTCTGTCTTCTTGGTGTTTTCTTTTATAAAATAACCGCACAGAAGAGATACAGAATAAAGTTAGAAGTGGTAGCATATGGGTATGGATAAGCAAGTGAGGCTGGCTGGCTTGAGCGACGAATTGGTGCAGATACGGACAAAGAAAAAGAATTCCTATCGCAGATAGAACGCATCGTCCCGCGGGGGGCTCACACTCATTAAGCCGTACTATAATTGGAAGTGCGGCAATAAGCCCTACAATTTGGAGCGTATGCTGAGGATCTATCTGCTGCAAAATCGGTATAATCTGGCAGACGAAGCAACGGTAGCTGAGGTCATAGACATCTGAGCTTTTTCAGATTTCTGCGGAGCGGACTCCAGTAACTAGGTACCGAATGGAGATACTCTGGGGCGTTTTTGGAATCTGTTGATATGCAATGAGTTGCAGGAGAAACTGTTCCGTCAGGTAGTGGAGCTCTTGCAGCAAAGAGAACTTATCCTCAAAAAAGGGATCATTGTGGACTCCACGATTATCGCAGCGTCATCTTCCACAAAAATCGGGAAAAGCGGCGGGACCCGGACGCACATCAGGTGAAGAAGAAAAACACATGATACTTCGGCTACAAGGCATACATTGGTGTGGACAAGAATACCGGCATGGTCCACACCGTTGCAGAGAGCACGAAAAGTCATCTGTTCGCGCTAAGGAGGAACACATATTTGCGGTCATCAAAAGTCGGTTACAGTAGCGAAAGACACGATACCGAGGCCGGCGGAAGCAGACGGCTAAATTGAATGTGCTGTTCGCTTTGGCAAACCTGATCCTAGCTGACAGGCTCTGCCTGGTAGCCTGAGTTGAGAGAAAATAATACTGGCTGCCCTGCAGATGAGCTTACTACGACTATCCCTATACACTAATTTGCGCGGTGTTGACTTAATTGTGAAGAAAAATCTGAAGAACGGTGATATCTTTTATGGTTGCACAAACTACTTCAATGAAAAAGAAAAGTGCAATAATACCACTGGAGAGCTGCAGAATTGGAAACAATCAATAGCGTAGTAGTTATTATGATATCTTTAGGTAAAAAACTTCTCCAGTGATATCTACTCCAGATAAGATATACCCTTGATTTCGCGGGTATAATGGGGTATAATTCTACATAGAATAGTATCTCACAGGAGGTGCGCTATGGAATTATCCGATATGCAGGCAC
>OHAF01001283.1_pt1 | contig 23744 bp, 20 predicted proteins | sample 1577041 | NCBI WGS metagenome assembly OHAF01 (sample SAMEA3541495, study PRJEB24748) | human gut metagenome | biome: human gut; feature: human-associated habitat; material: faeces | place: China | collected 2012
TCTTTCGGGAGTCTGCTTTTAACCGTTTTTACGGACAAAAATGGATTTTACTGCAATTTTATGCTCTCCCCGAAGGGAGAGCATCATTTTGCGACTTTAATTGACGTTGTTACGCCTTTTTCTTCTGGCGTGCAGTAATAACCGCAACGGTGAGCACCAGCAGCACCACACCTACGCCAAGCGCCAGAATGTCGTTTCCGGTCACACCGCCGACAAGGAAGCCTACAAAGCTTATCGCCGCGATCATCAGCGCGTACGGCATCTGCGTGGAAACGTGAACAATGTGGTTGCCCTGTGCACCCGCGGATGCGAGGATGGTCGTATCCGAAATCGGCGAAATGTGGTCGCCGCAGACCGCACCGGACAGGCAGGCTGCCACGGTCATGATCAGCATGGTGGACGGTGCATCGCCGAATACCGCAATAGCGATCGGGATCAGGATGCTGAACGTGCCCCAGGAGGTACCGGTGGCAAAGGCCAGACCAAGCGCGATGAGGAAGAATACCGCCGGCATGAACATACCGATGGTGGATTCCGCCTTCACCACAGAGGATACGAAGCCGCCGATGTTGAGGTACTCTTCACGGCAGACACCGGACAGCGTCCACGCAAGCGTCAGGATGAGGATGGCCGGAACCATTGCCTTGAAGCCCTCGGTGAATGCCTCACAGAACTGGCCAAAGGACAGCACCTTGCGCGGGATGTACAGCACAAAGGTGAACAGCAGCGTAAAGAACGAGCCGAGCACCAGCGCGGTGGAAGAATCGCAGTTTGCGAACGCCTCAACGATGTTCGCGCCTTCCAGAATGCCGCCGGTGTACAGCATGCCTGCAATGCAGAGCACGATCAGTACGCTGATCGGCAGGATCAGGTCGTAAACCTTGCCCGAGCCGGCTACAACGTGAGTCTCCTCAATCAGAGAGAGATCGTCATCCTTGTGTGCAAGCTCGTACTTTTTCATCACACCGAAGTCGAAGTCCGCCGCCATCAGCCAGATGAGGAATGCGAGCGTCAGCAGCGCGTACAGGTTCATCGGGATGGTCTTGAGGAACAGCGAGAAGCCGTCCATCGTGCTCGATTCCGGCAGAGACGAGCCGACTGCAGCCGCCCACGAGGAAATCGGAGCGATAATGCAGACCGGAGCGGCGGTAGCATCAATGATGTACGCCAGCTTTGCCCGGGAAATGCTGTACTTGTCCGTAACCGGACGCATGACCGTGCCGACGGTCAGACAGTTGAAATAATCGTCGATGAAAATCAGCACACCAAGCGCAACGGTCGCAAGCTGTGCGCCGACCCGCGTCTTGATATGCGCCGATGCCCAACGTCCGAACGCCGCAGACCCACCTGCCCGATTCATCAGGCTGACCATCGCGCCCAAAATGACAAGGAATATCAGAATTCCAACGTTGTAGCGGTCGGACAGCACCGTCGCGACCCCGTCGCTAAGCACATGAATGACCGTCCCTTCAAAATCAAAGTTGGAATACAGCAGTCCGCCGAACACGATGCCGATCAGCAGTGAGGAATAGACCTCCTTCGTGATCAGTGCCAGCGCGATTGCAATGACGGGCGGCAGCAGCGCCCAAGCACTTTGCCGAAATCCGCCCGTTTCCGAGCCGTCCGCCGTAAACAGTGCGCACAGGACTACGGCAGCCAGAATTGCCGCGATCAGTATGAGCCTCACAATGCGGTTTCTTCTCATGATAAACTCCCCTTTTCAAATTTTTAACAACAAAAAAGAAGCCATGACCTCCGTCATAACTTCCGAAAAGGGTACGCTTATCCCTGAAGATTATGACAGCTCTTCGTTCGTTTCCGAACGACAGTCCGACGGATATTCTCCGTCAGACCGGACATTGCACCGTCAGGCAACGTGTGCAATTCCTCGGCAGCTGACCCTTTCGCCGTCTCCGTTGCCTGTTGCAAAACGGGTACTCTTTTCAGCCGCGCCTCTATCATGAAGATTCAGTTGTTACGTCCATTATACGAATATTTTTCCATTTGTCAATCCCTTTCCTGAAATTTTTTCATTTTCCAAGAAGACTGTCTCAAATGCCATCAGGCAGTACGGTATTACCATCTTGTGCTTCCCCGAAATCAGCGAAAGCGTATAGGCAAAGCCGGTATCCTCGAAATTGGTATTGTCGATCCAAGTTGCTCTTCCAGAAATCAAACGATTTACACACGAAAAGATTTACCCCTGTGTTGTGGAAAAATGGGATGAGTGGCGTGAAAGATGTAAAAGAAGGAAAAGTGGTGAACAAACTCCTCGGGCTTCTGCCGAGGATCAGTTCTCCAGTGATTTGGAAGGAGACTCACCACGAGTCATTAAGCTGGAGAGTTATCGAAAAGAGGCATAGTATCAGAAAGTTATCATTTACGAAGTTTCCACATGAAATCATATTTTGCGGAAACTTAACATCCCCTGCCAATAATTATGGCTTGTTACGGTTTGACTTTGATTTTGATGAAACATTCAAATGCTCTTTGCTGATTTGGCAAAATTTGCTTGAATCAGCAAAGAGACTTTGACTTACTTTGCACATTGAACATCGGTATCACCTGATTCATCAAAGAGCCATCCGAATCAGCAAACAAAATACCAAAGTGCAAACCGCAAAAACTGATTGCGTTATTGCTTGATCGAAAGTGTGCCTCAGAAATCTGACTCCACGAAAATATTATCTGAAAACTGGAACGGAAAAAGTTTTTTAATGCGGATTTCAGCAGAAGAAAATCAATATTTTCAGGAAAACATTCATAGTGTACTATCAATAATCCTTGACAAAAATTGATTTTGCGGATAATATATTAAAAAAGGAGCTGATCTCAATGGCGATTACAACAAAAGAGAGCATCCTCAAAGTTCTGAGTGCTTATAATCCGTGGTGGAAAACCGGGACAGTTAGCCCGCAGATGTCAAAAACCTACAAGAGGTTTGCATTCCACGAAGCGATGAAGCGGTTGACGGATAAAGGAATTCGCCGCTCTGTGGTTTTGACCGGGACGAGACGCGTTGGAAAAACAACCATCCAATACCAAATGATCGAAGCGCTGTTAAAGTCAGGTGTGGCACCGCAGAAAATTGTTTTTATTTCTTTGGATCATCCTATGCTGAAGCTCAGCCAATTTCAGGATGTTCTGGAGTGTTATCATGAAAATATCTATGCAGAGCAGGATGCCTATTATTTCTTTGATGAGGTGCAGTACGCACAGGACTGGGATCGATGGTTAAAGATCATCTATGATACGCAACCCAATACACGTGTTGTTGCAACCGGCTCTGCCAGTCCGGCGTTGATGAAGGGCAGCAGAGAAAGTGGTGCCGGCCGTTGGACTGTTATACAAGTCCCAACGATGTCTTTTTATGAGTACTGTGAACTGCTGAATTTGGATCGCCCCAATATTGCCTCCGATTTGAAAGTAACAACATTGCTCCACAAAAGTCAAATTGAGCGGACTCAAATTATGATGCAACTTTCCAAGGTTCAAAATCATTTTATGCGGTATTTGCAGGTTGGCGGTTTTCCGGAGTTGGCATTGGCTGACAATGATTTGATGGCGCAGCAGATCATGCGAGAAGATGTTGTGGATAAAGTTCTGAAGCGTGATCTTCCCTCACTGTACAATATCCGTAACGCAACGGAGCTGGAGAGAATTTTCTTATACCTCTGCAATGTATCTTCGGAAATTGTATCGATTGAGGCAATTACGAAAGAATTGAACGGTGTATCTCGCACAACTGTAGAAAACTATATTCAGTATCTGGAAAGTGCAAATTTGATTTATCAGAGTTGGCCGGTTGATATGGCAGGGAAAAAGGTATTAAAGGCGCGTCCTAAAATTTATATCGCCGATGCGGCAATTCGGAATGCTGTTTTGATGGATGATTCTGTTTTGACGGACCCTGTTGAGATGGGAAAGATTGTTGAAACGGCTGTTTACAAGCATGTCGCAGCGTTTTATTATCAATATGCTACTTCGGTGGGCTATTTTAGAGGTGGAAAAAAGGGCAAAGAAATTGATATTGTGGTGGACTATCCTAATACGAAAAACATCCTCATTGAAGTTAAATACAGAGAAGGTGCGCCAATTGCGGATGATGATGCGATCGTAGAATTGTGTGAGGAAGCGTCGGCAGCAATCATTATAACCAAGAATGCGGACGATTATGGAGTTCATAACACAAAGTGCGGTAAAGATCTACTACGAATTCCTGCATTTGCGTTCCTTTATTTGCTTGGGAATGCAGAAAAACATGGATATCGCGGAATGGAACAATAAAATAGGTTATATTCTGTCCTTTCTGTCCTCGTTGTCCCAGTGCATCAAAATCGAACCCATAAATTAATGCACCATGCCGTCCAAGCATGGTGCATGGTATCCATGAGCGGTAGATTTGCCAGATCTGCACCGTCTGTCGGTTCGGCAGGCGGTGCTTTTTGCCGTTTTCCCGTTCCTCTGTGTATCTGTCCCCCACTTCCATTGTCCCGGTGCGTCGGGACGAACTCCGTGAAAATGTACTGCGCCTGCTCCGTGCGCGTACAATTGCCGTTATCGGCAAAATTCAAATATTGTTTCACAAATTGTTCTTTATATTTTGCCGATAATGTGCTATACTATCAATGTGCAGAAAGTGAGGGATCTCTATGAAATATATTTCTGTCGCGGAAACGGCGAAAAGGTGGGGCGTTTCCGAACGCAGCGTGCGAGGGTATTGCGCCGAAGGAAAAATCGACGGTGCATTTCTGACCGGAAAGACATGGAACATACCCGAAACCGCGGAGAAGCCCGATCGCATGAACAAGAAAACCGATACACCAAAGACCCTTCTTGAGGTGCTGAAAGCCGAAAAAGCGGCGAAGCTGCACGGCGGTATTTATCATAAAATCCAAATCGATCTGACCTATAACTCCAACCACATGGAGGGCAGTCGCCTTACTCACGATCAGACGCGCTATATCTTTGAGACGAACACCATCGGCGCATCGGACGGGACGGTCAAGGTTGACGATGTGGTCGAGACCGCCAACCATTTCAAGTGCATTGATATGATGATCGATAGCGCAAATCATATGCTGAGCGAGGCGTTCATCAAGCAGCTGCACGCCGTTCTGAAAAGCGGAACTTCCGATTCCCGCCTCGATTGGTTTGCTGTTGGAAATTACAAGAAACTGCCCAACGAGGTCGGCGGCATGGACACAACTGCGCCGGAGAATGTCGGTGCTGAAATGAAGAAGCTGCTTGCCGAGTACAACGCTATCACGCGCAAAACCTTTGACGATTTGCTTGACTTTCACTACCGCTTTGAGCGCATCCATCCGTTCCAGGACGGCAACGGCAGAGTCGGGCGCCTGCTCCTTTTCAAAGAATGCCTGCGGAGCAACATCGTGCCGTTTATCATCGAGGACGACATCAAGATGTTCTATTACCGCGGCTTGAAGGAATGGCAGAACGAGCGCGGCTATCTGCGTGATACTTGTCTATCTGCACAGGACAGGTTTCAGAAGTATTTGGACTATTTCCGAGTCCCGTATGACAAATAAGCAAATCCGTCCCTGTGCGATACAGAGGCGGATTGCTTTTTCGTAATAAACCCGTGCGTCTATGCCGTAAAAAATCCCGCCTGCCGGTGCAGGCGGGAAAATTTTTGCTCTCTTTTGCGTTCGGGAGTTTTTCTCCATCCCCCGGCTCACATGGCCGCAGCCTCGGGGCTGCGGAGCTGGAGCTGCAGGCGGTCGGCGATGAGGGCGATGAACTCGCTGTTCGTCGGCTTGCCCTTCGTGTTCGACACCGTGTAGCCGAAGAAGCGCTGCAGCGTCTCCAGGTCGCCGCGGTCCCACGCGACCTCGATGGCGTGGCGGATGGCGCGCTCGACGCGCGAGGGCGTCGTGGCGAACGTCTTGGCCACCTGCGGATAGAGCACCTTGGTGATGGCGTTGATAACATCCATGTCATTGACGGCAATCAGGATCGCCTCCCTGAGATACTGATAGCCCTTGATGTGCGCAGGGACGCCGATCTCGTGAATGATCGAGGTGACCATGGACTCGATGTTGGCGTTGCGCTTTGCTGCGATGGCGGGTTTGCGCGAAACGGCGCTCTCGCAGATCTCGTCGAGACGCTCCACGACGGCGCGGCAGCTGCATGGTTTCAGCATGATATATTGCACGCCGAGCGTCATAAACATTGAAGACACATATTCCGTTACGAACTCCACCAAAACCAGAAGCTTTGGCTTTGGATCCAGCCCGGCCGCTGCCTTCAGCACGGACAGGCCGTCCGCCTGCGGCAGCATGAGGTCGACGACCAGCAGATCCGGTTTCAGCTCTTTCAGCAGGCTGATGGCGCGAACGCCGTCACAAGCCGAGCCGACCACGGAATACCGATTCGTCTGCTTCAGGGCAACGCCGAGCTTCCCACAAAACTCTTCGCTGCCGTTTGCCAGCAGGACCCGATACATTTTTTCCATGTAACAACTCTCCTCCTCGTAGATTCTCTCATTTCCGCATGGATGTACAAGCGGTGCTTCTAATTTAACATATTCGGCCCGCTTTTGCAATGACTTTCCCTGAAAATGTCTGCTTTTTCGTCGACGTTCTTCGACAAACATGCGGAAACGGCAGAAAATATGATACTCTAAGAGGAAAAAGGTGAAAAAATATTCTTATTCACGGAATTACCGTGAGACGTCCCGTTATTCCGCGTGATCGGTCGAATTTTCATTGCGCTGGCTGAGCCAGATCAGCAGCACGGCAATGTCCGCAGGCGAAACGCCGGAGATGCGCCCGGCCTGCCCGATGGATCGCGGGCGGATGTCGGCCAGCTTCTGCCGCGCCTCGAGGCGCAGCCCGGCGATGGAGGCATAGTCCGCATCCTCCGGCAGCAGGTGGGCTTCCTCGCGGCGGAAGGCCTCGATCTGCTGCTCCTGCCGCTGGAGATACCCCGCATATTTTACCCGGATCTCGACCTGACGCGTCACGGCCGCCGGAAGCTCCGGCCGCTCCGGGTCGAAGGGAGCAAGCTCTGCATAGTGCAGCTCCGGGCGGCGCAGCAGGTCCGCCAGCCGCGCGGAGCTGACGACCTCCGCCGAGCCGCGCGCCTGCAGAAACCCGTTCAGCGCCGGACCGGCGGGCACGCCGGTGTGCTCCAGCCTGCGCTGCTCGCGCCGGACGGCCTCGTATTTCTCCGCGACGGCCTGTGCCTGTTCGGCGGGGATGAGGCCGATGCGATAGCCGATGGGCGTGAGCCGCTCGTCGGCGTTGTCCTGCCGGTGAAGCAGTCGGTATTCGCTGCGCGAGGTCATGATGCGGTACGGCTCCTCCGTGCCCTTCGTGACGAGGTCGTCGATGAGGGTGCCGATGTAGCCGTCCGAACGCCTGAGCACCAGCGGCTCCGAGCAGCTTCAGCGCGGCGTTCACGCCCGCCACAAAGCCCTGCACGGCCGCCTCCTCATAGCCGGACGTGCCGTTGAACTGGCCCGCGCCGTAGAGGCCGGGCAGCTTTTTGCACTCGAGCGTCGCGGAAAGCTCCGTCGGGTCGATGCAGTCATATTCGATGGCATAGGCCGGGCGCAGCATTTCGGCGTGCTCCAGCCCTGCGATGGTGTGCAGCATGGCAAGCTGCACCTCCTCCGGCAGGCTCGTGGACAGGCCCTGCAGGTACAGCTCGTCCGTCCCGAGGCCGCACGGCTCCAGAAAGAGCTGGTGGCGCGGCTTGTCGGCAAAGCGGACGATCTTCGTCTCGATGCTCGGGCAGTAGCGCGGGCCGACGCCGGTGATGGAGCCGTCGAACAGCGGGCTGCGGTGCAGATTTTCGCGGATGACGGCGTGCGTGCGCTCGTTCGTCCACGTCAGCCAGCACACGGCCTGATTTTTCGGCGGTTCGCGGGTGGAAAACGAGAACGGCTCCGGGTCGTCGTCGCCGCGCTGGACCTCCATTTTCGAAAAATCGACGCTGCGCGCGTTGATGCGCGGGGGCGTTCCGGTCTTGAACCGGCGCATGCGCAGGCCGAGGGCGCGCAGGCACTGGCTCAGCTCCGGCGCAGGGCGCAGGCCGTCCGGCCCGGAGTGCAGGACGCACTGCCCGGTGATGACGGTGCTGTCGAGGTATGTTCCGGCCGCGACGATGACGGCGCGCACGCGGTATTCCGCGCCGAGCTGCGTCACGACGCCGCTGATGTGTCCGTCCTCCGTCCGGATCTCCGTGACGGCGGCCTGCTTGAGATAGAGGTTCGGCTCGCGCTCGAGCAGGCGCTTCATGTGCTCCTGATAGCGGCGGCGGTCTGCCTGCGCGCGCAGGGAGTGCACGGCCGGGCCCTTGCCGCGGTTGAGCATGCGGTACTGGATGCAGCAGGCGTCTGCCGCGCGGCCCATCTCGCCGCCGAGGGCGTCGAGCTCGCGCACGAGATGGCCCTTGCCCGTGCCGCCGATGGCCGGGTTGCAGGGCATGTTGCCCACGGCGTCCAGATTGATCGTGAACACGACGGCCTGCAGCCCCAGCCGCGCGGCCGCAAGACCGGCTTCAATCCCGGCATGGCCCGCGCCGATGACGGCAATGTCATAATTTCCTGCAAAATAGCTCATTTACGCTCATCTTTCTTTCAAATCACAGCGGTGACTGCTTGATCTTTGCATAGCGGCGGGGATAGGCCGGGGGCGTCGGGTGCTCCTTGCGGATGACGATGACGCAGCGCGGCGCGCCGTCGATGTCATAGGTCTCCGTTTTTTCCACGCGGCCGCCCAGCCTTGCGATGCCGCGCTTCGCCTCCTCCAGCTCCTCGGCCGCGGCGGCGGCCTTCATGGCGAGGAAATACCCGCCCGGCTTCACGAACGGCAGGCACAGCTCCGCCAGAATGTTCAGCCGTGCCACCGCGCGGGATGTGGCAATGTCATATTGCTCGCGCGCCCTGGCGGCATAGTCCTCCGCGCGGGCACAGACGCACTGCGCCGGGACGCCCATGTCCCGCAGCGTTGCCTCCAGCCACGTCACGCGCTTGCCGAGACTGTCGAGCAGCGTCAGGTCGAGGCTCGGCTCGCCGAGCTTCAGCGGCACGCCGGGGAAGCCCGCCCCGCAGCCGACGTCGATGACGCGCTTGCCTGAAAACGGCACGATGCGCAGCAGCGCGAGGCAGTCGGCAAAGTGCAGCTTTGCCACGGCCTGCGGCTCCGTGATGGCCGTCAGATTCATAACGCGGTTCTGCTCGAGCAGGCGCGCGCCGAAGTCGCACAGCTGCTCCGCCTGCGCCGCCGTCAGCGGCACACCGAGCGCTGCGCAGGAATCCAACAGGGTTTGCAGCATATTACGATACCTCCCGGTAAACCTGAATAACAATGCCTAGGTCGCAAAACGTTGCCCGGCCGGGGACCTGCAGCACGCGCACGGCGTCATACACCATGCCAAGCGCCGCGCTGAGGCAGCCGAAGCAGGCCATTGCCGCAGGCCAGAACCACACGAGCGGCACGCGCGCCAGCGCGAACCACAGCGCCGCGCCTACGAGCACGGGCGGGAGCAGCCGCACGGCAAGCACGGCGGCACGGCCCAGCTCCGCATTCGAGCCGACGCACGGCCGCAGGGAAAACACGGAGCAGAACGGCCTCCTTCGGCCGAACAGGGCCAGCAGCGGCCACGGCAGCAGATAGAGCACCCACTGCGCCGCGAGCGTGATGACAATGCTCTCCAGAACTGCGCGCGTCCATCGGCCCATGCCGCCGTCGACGAGCGGCTGCATCGCGGTAAGGCCGCGCCATTTCCAGAGCAGGACAAACAGGCCAACGGCGAGCAGCGCGCTGAGCACCCGCAGGACGCGCCGGTGCCCGCGCTCCATGGAGAGGGAAATTTCCTCGATCTTTTCTTTCATATTCGCTCACTTTCCGACGCAGAAACGCTCAAAGATGCGATTCGTGATATCCTCGCGGACCGTCCTGCCCGTGACCTCACCGAGGGCGGCCATGGCCTCCTCCACGTCCGTGAGCACGGCGTCCGGCGTGACGCCGAGGCCGAGGCCCGTTTTCGCCCGTGCGATGGCGCGGGAGGCGCGGTCGAGCGCGCCGAACTGGCGCGGATTGGTCAGCAGGGAGCCGTCGCAGGCGTTCCCGCCGAGGAACCAGCCCTCGAGCAGGGCGGGCAGGGCGTCCAGCCCCGCGCCCGTGCGGGCCGAGACGGTCAGAACGGTGTCAAACGGCAGCTCGTCCGGCGAGACGGCGGCGGGCAGGTCTGATTTGTTGCACAGGGCCAGACTGCGCGGGGCGCATTTGGCCGCTTCGATGGCGCGGCGGTCCTCGTCCGTCAGGGGCTGCGAGGCGTCGCAGACGAACAGGGCCAGCTCCGCTTCGCGCGCGGCCTGCTCCGAGCGGGCCACGCCGAGGGCCTCGATGGCGTCTCCGGCCTCGCGGATACCGGCCGTGTCCGTCAGGCGCAGCAGCACGCGGCCGACGCGCACCGGCTCCTCGACGGTGTCGCGCGTCGTCCCGGCGATGTCCGTGACGATGACGCGGTCATAGCCCGCCAGCCGGTTCAGCAGCGACGATTTTCCCGCGTTCGGCTTGCCGAGCAGCACGGCGCGCACGCCCTGCCGCAGGTGGCGGCCCTTTTCGTAGGTCGCAAGCAGCCCTTGCAGCGCCGCGCCCGCGCGGTCCAGCGCTCCGCTCAGCTCCGCCGCGCCGAAGTCCTCGATGTCCTCGTCCGGATAGTCGAGCACGGCGTGGAAATGGCTGCACAGGTCCGTCAGCCCGTCATAGACCGGCTCGATGGCGCGCTTGAGCGCCCCGCCGAGCTGCCCGGCGGCGTTCGCGGCGGCGTCTGCCGTCTCGGCGTCGATGAGGTCGACGACGGCCTCGGCCTGCGTCAGGTCGAGCTTGCCGTTCAGGAAGGCCCGGCGCGTGAATTCGCCGGGTCCCGCCTGCCGCGCCCCGGCGGCCAGCAGTGCCCCCAGCCCGGCGGCCAGCATGGCGGGCGAGCCGTGGCACTGCAGCTCAACGGTCTCCTCGCCGGTGTAGCTGTGCGGCGCGCGGCACACGACGCCGAGGCACTCGTCAATGACGCGCCCCTGCCGGTCGTGCAGCAGGCCGAGGACGAGACGGCGGTCCGGCGCGTCCGCAAAGGGCTGCTTCGGGGTGAAAACGCGGCCTGTCAGCGCGGCGCAGCCGGGCCCGGACAGGCGGAGAATGCCGATGGCGCAGGGCGCGCGCCCTGTTGCGATGGCAGCAATGATGTCAGACATGATGTGATCCTTTCGAAAAATGCGGCGCTTCGCGCCTTGCCATGACACGGAAGGGAGGCGCTTGCTAGCTTGTCATTGCGAGCCTTGCGGAGCAAGGCGTGGCAATCTCGCGGTACGCACTCAGAACACAGGGAAGCCTTCGGCGAAATCGTAAGTGCCTGCTTGAGATTCCCACGTCGCTTCGCTCCTCGGAATGACAAGTCGGAGGTGCGTGCCATTTTAGCGATGGCCTGAACCTATCGGCAGCGCCTGCAATGCCCTCTCAGTCACCTTCGGTGACAGCTCTCCCAAAGGGAGAGCCAAGGGCGCTTCGCTCCTCGCAATGACAATTCGGGAGCGGTTACCATTTTAACGGAGGCCTGTTTCGCTCGGCAGTGCGCAGCCGGGCCCGGCTGTCCCCGCCCCTACAGCGCGCTATCGATGTCCGCGCAAAAATTTATAAATTACAGCGCTTCCTTAAAATATGCCGCAAGCTCCTGCATCCGGTTCTCGTCAAACGGCGAGGTCAGGTTCCCGTCCTGCAGCATGGCGAGGAACGTCGACTCCGGCGCGGCATACAGCAGGTCGCTGAAGGCGGCCAGCCCCGCGCCGGGCGTTTCCTGCTCCAGCTGGTAAATTTGAAGGGCAGCGTCGTTCGAGACGCAGTAGCTGATGACATAATACGGCGCGGAGAAAAAGTGCTGCACGTCGATCCAGCTGCGCGCGGCCTGTTCCGCCGACGCCTCGTCAAACAGGCCGAAGTCCACGCAGCATTCCGCAAACAGCTCATTGAGCTTCCCGACCGTCAGCTCACTGTCCGGCAGGGCATAGGCCTTGCACTCAAAGGCATAGTAGCACGCCTGCGTGAGGAAGGTCTCGAGCGAGTCATAGAGCTTGTACTGCCGCAGCTCTGCCGCGCGGGCGAAGCCCAGCGACGTGCTGCCGAGCGTCAGATATTCCAGCGCCTGCGAGAAGACCTCGGAGCAGTCGATGGAAAACGTCTGGTTGCAGTTCACATAGCCGTCGACAAAGTGGCCGAACTCGTGCGCGGCCGTCAGCAGGTCCGCCAGCGTCCCCTCGGGCGAGATATAGATGTAGGGCATCTCGTAGGACTCAAGGTACGTTGTGTACGAGCCGGGCATTTTATTCGCGGAGCTTGTGATGTCATAAAGCGAATAGGCGTCGAGGAAGCCCATGGCCGTCTGCACCTCGCCGCCGAGTGTGTCGGCCGCCTCATGCAGGTGCTGCATCGTCTCGTCGGCGGAAAGGGCGGAAAGCTGCATCGGCTCGGCCGCCTCCGTGTAGACGGGGGCCAGCTCCGTGCGCACGCGCTCGACATAGCGCTCGGCCTGCGCCGGGGTGTAGTCGCGGTAATAGAGCACGTCATAGGCATAGTCGGCGTAGCTGCCGTAGCCCAGCCGCCCGGCAAGCTCGCGGCGCGTCTGGATGAGCTTGATGTAAATTTCGCCCGCCTGCGCGCCGTAGGCGTCGTAATACGCACCGAGGACCTCGTAATAGAGGTCGGCCGTCACGGCGTTTTCCAGCAGCTCCGAGACGGAGCGTGTGCTGCCGTTCCACTCGATCGACGGGTCATTCTGCAGGGCGACATACTGCGCCTGCAGTTCGGATTCCTGCTGCAGGAGGGCGACGGTCCGGGCATCGGAATACACGCCGTCCGAGTCGTAGGACGCAAAGAAGTCCTCGCCGAAATACTGCTCCTCGAGCGCGCTGCGCAGGCTGCTTTTGGCCATGGTCGTGTAGCAGTCCTCCATGGCCTTTTCCACGCGCGTCGTCTGGTCCGTGCACCAGGTGTACTCCGCCTCATAGTAGCTGTCGCTCAGGTCGCGGGTGTAGCGCAGGTAGGCAAGCTCGCCCATGGTGTTGAAGAGCACATAGTCGTCATAGGCCGCGTCGAACTGGTTGATGATGTCGGCCGCAGCGGCCTTGCCGCCGGTCGCGGATGCGCCGATGGACTTGAGCGTGCTGCAGAGGCTGTCGACGTCCGGACGGACGTATTCGATGTCCGGCTCGGCCGTGTATTTCACGCGGGGCTGATACGGCCGCTGGAACTCGCGGTACGAGATCGCGCCGTCCGAATAATCCGGGCGGGTATATTCGCCGCGCGCGGCGGAATAGAGGTCAAACAGGGGACTGCAGCCCGTCAGCAGCAGCGACAGGGCCAGCAGCAGAGCAAAGCAGCGCTTTTTCATGCGTCGCCTCCTTCCCGGATGCGGCGGGCAATGGCCAGCAGCTCCGGATGATTCACGGCGTTGCCCATGGCGACGGAGCCGCGCTGCGTCAGGGCCAGCGGGCTGCCGTCTAGCTGAGTGGCGATGCCGCCCGCCTCCGTGACGATCAGGCCTCCCGCGGCATAGTCCCACGGGCACAGTCTGCACTCAAAAAACAGGTCCGCCCGGCCCGCGGCCACATAGCAGCAATCCAGCGCGGCCGAGCCGCCGCGGCGGAAATCAAGGCAGTTCGGCAGAAGGGCCTCGACGAAGCGGAGCGTCTCGGGGATGGTGTCGCGGTAGTAGATCGCGCTGCCGAAGAGCACAAGGCTGTCGTGCACGGCGTGCTGCGTGACATGCAGGCGCTGGCCGTTGAGCCACGCGCCCTTGCCGCGCTGGGCGGAGAACATCTCGTCGTAATAGGGATTGTAGACCACGGCGTGCGTCACGACGCCGTCGACCGCCAGCGCGACGGAGATGGAGCTGTGGTGCAGGCCGCGGATAAAGTTCATCGTGCCGTCGATGGGGTCGACGATGAACAGCTGGCGCCTGCCCGCGATGTCATGCGTCGCGTCCTCCTCCCCGAGGAAGCCCGCCTCCGGCAGCAGCGTCATCAGGCGGCTGCGCAGGAATTCCTGCACCATGGGGTCATACAGCGTGACGAGGTCGACATGCGAGGATTTTTCGCGGATGCCCATGGCGGCATCCTGCGCCGAACGGACCGTCGTGCCCGCCGAGCGGACGATGTCCTTCAAACGTTCCAGAAGATGGATGTCCATAGTTTTTTCGCTCCTGATCCAGATTCTAAGGCGGCAGCGCACCCTCGGCCTTCACCGAAGGCTCTCACGGCATTGTGCGGTGCTGCCCTGATTCCAATTTATTATAATTTATCATACCATATTTCCCGGGAAAAGGGAAGAATCGGGAAGAAAAGAGTTTGCGGTGCGATTTCGCCGCCCGGACATGCAGGGTTGTCAATGCCGCCATTCGCATCCGCTCCGGTCACCTGCCCGCCCTCTGCCCCGAGGAAAACCGTTCTGAGATTGCGATATCGTTCCTCGTAATAAGGAAATAACACCGCGATCCGATCGCGGTGTTATTTTTATAAACCACTATTCCAGCAGCGAAAAGCCCAGGATCACGACGCCGAGAATGACGAGAATAACGCCCGTGGCGCGGTTGAGTGTTTTGGCGCTGGCACGGTTGGCGATGCGCGCAGCCAGCTGGGCAAAGCCGAACGTAAAGATGATGCACAGGAAAAACGGCAGCCACTGCGGCGCGCCGCCGATGGCGAAGTGCGAAACGGAGCCGGTCAGGGCCGTGAACGTCATGATGAACACGCTTGTGCCGACGGCGGTCTTGAGCTCATAGCCCATGACGCCCGTGAGCAGCAGGAGCATCATCATGCCGCCGCCCGCACCGATAAAGCCGCAGATAAAGCCGACGATTGCGCCGCAGACAATGGACTTGATGATACGCGTGCGCTTCGGGATCTGCTGCATGTCCTCCTTCGTGGTCATCACCGGGCGGACGATGAACTTGATGCCGAGCAGCAGTGTCATGATCACGGAGAAATTGCCCATTGCAACGGATGGCACAAGACTCGAGACAAGGCTTCCGACAACGGTGAACGCCAGCACCGTGATCATCATGATGAGGCCGTTGCGGATGTCCAGATTCCTGTTGCGGCCGTAGGTATAGGCCGAGACGGCGCTTGCCAGCACATCGGATGCCAGTGCGATGCCGACGGCCGTGTACGGCTCGATATGCAGAAATGTGACGAGCATGGGGGTGATGACGGCAGCGGCACTCATTCCGGCAAAGCCCGTGCCGAGGCCGGCCCCCGCACCTGCGAACAGGCAGACGACGATGGTCAGGAGGAGCTGCATCGAATCACCCCTTCTTTGTCATGTCGACCGTTCTGCGGTAGGCGGCCGTGACGGCATTCTGCACGGTGTAGGAAAATCCGCCCTGCTCGAGCGCCAGAACACCCTCGATGGTCGTTCCGGCCGGGCTGCACACGCGCATTTTCAGCACGTCCGGCGCTTCCCCACCCTGCAGGAGCATCTCCGCCGCGCCGAGCATGGTCTGCGCCGCCAGACGGCAGGCGTCCGGGTACGACAGGCCCGCGCGCACGCCGCCGAGGGCCAGCGCATCGGCAAACTGGAAGCAGAACGCAGGTCCGCAGCCCGAGATGGCGCTTGCGGCGTCGATCTGCGCCTCCGGCAGGGGCAGCAGCAGCCCGGCCTGTGCCAAAACAGCGCGGAAGGCGTTCAGCTGTGCGTCCGTCACGTTCTGCGCGGCATAGAGGATCGTGCCCGCGCCGACGGCTGCGGGCGTGTTCGGCATGATGCGGATGAGCGGCAGTCCCCCGCCGAGCATGGCGTCCAGCTCCCGGAGCGTCACGGCCGTCGCCATGCTGACGACGACGGGTGCATTCCCCTTCCGCGCCTGCAGCACGGGAGCCAGCTCTCCTGTCAGCCCCGGCAGGCCCTGCGGCTTCACGCCGAGAAACAGCAGCTCGGCCGTTTCCGCGGCCTGTGCATTCGGGCAGACCGTCCCGCCCAGCTCCTGCGCCAGCGCCTCGGCCTTGGCCGGGGTTCGGTTGGCAAGCAGCAGCGTGTGGCCGCCCTTCGCTGCGGCCCGCGCCAGCGCGCCGCCCATATTTCCGGTCCCGATGAATCCGATCTTCATGCGCTTACCTCCTGATCTGTCCGTTTCCGGTGATAACATATTGGTAGGTCGTCAGCTCGTTCAGGCCGATCGGCCCGCGCGCGTGGAGCTTCTGCGTCGAGATGCCCATCTCGCAGCCGAGGCCGAATTCGCCGCCGTCCGTGAAGCGCGTCGAGGCGTTGACATAGACGGCCGCGCTGTCCACCCCGGCCGTGAAGCGGGCGGCGCTTTCCTCACTTTGCGTGACAATGGCCTCGCTGTGGTGCGTGGAATGCTGCGCAATGTGGCGGATGGCCCCCTCTACGCCGTCCACGACGCCGACGGCCAGCACATAGTCCAGAAATTCCGTGTCGAACTCCGGGTCCGGCGCGATGCCGAGGATGGCTGCGGCTTCTTCGTCGCAGCGCAGGCGGACGGGGTGCTTTGCACCGGGGCCGCACAGGCGCTTTTGCAGCATGGGCAGGAACCTCGGCGCGATGGCGCGGTGGACGAGCAGGACCTCGGCCGCGTTGCAGACGGACGGGCGGCTCGTTTTCGCATTTTCGATGATATCGAGCGCCATATCAAGATCGGCGCTCTCGTCGACATAGACATGGCAGATGCCCGTGCCGGTCTGGATGCACGGCACGGTCGCGTGCTCGACGCACGCGCGGATAAGGCCTGCCCCGCCGCGCGGGATGAGCAGGTCAACATAGCCCGTGGCTGTCATGAGAGCGGCGGCCCCTGCGTGTGACGTGTCCTCCACAAGGTTCACGAGATCCGGCGTCAGACCGGTCCGCTCCAGCCCGCGGCGCAGCGCTGCCGTGATGGCAGCGGCGGAGCGGTAGGCCTCGCGCCCGGAGCGCAGCACGCAGACATTGCCGGACTTCAGCGCGAGCGCGGCGGCGTCCGACGTGACGTTCGGGCGGCTCTCATAGATGATGGCGATGACGCCTATCGGCACGCTGCGCTTGCAGATGCGAAGGCCGTCCGGGCGGACGAATTCGTCCAGCGTCCGGCCGACCGGGTCCGGCAGGGCAGCAACGGCCTCGATGCCGGCTGCCATGCCCTCGAGCCGGGCCTCGTTCAGCGCGAGGCGGTCGAGCATGACGTCCGAGACTTTGCCGCGCGAGGCCTCGAGATCGGCGGCGTTCTCCGCCAGAATGGCAGGTGCCTCCGCGCGCAGCTCCTGCGCCATGGCGGTAAGGGCGCGGTTTTTCGCCTCGGTGTCGCGCAGGGCCGGACAGGACGCCGCGGCCTTCGCGCGCTTCAGAATGACCTCCGTCGGGGTGAATTCCATTATGCCTTCTCCTCCCGTGCCAGAAATTTTGTGCCGACGGGCTTGCCGTCCATCAGATCGTAGAGCGCAGCGGGCTGCGCGCCGTTGGCAATGACCATGGGCACACCGGCCTCCGTAGCGATGTGCGCGGCGTGGAGCTTCGTCTGCATGCCGCCCGTGCCGAATTTGCTGCCCGCGCCGCAGGCCAGCCGCTCGATCTCCGGCGTGAGCCTCTCGACGACGGGGATGAGCTTCGCTGCGGGATCGCTGTGCGGATCGGCTGTGAACAGACCGTCGATGTCCGAAAACAGGATGAGGAGGTCTGCCCGGATCGTCCGGGCGACGATGGCGGCCAGCGTGTCGTTGTCACCGATGCCCAGCTCCTGCGTGGCGACGGTGTCATTCTCGTTGATGATCGGCAGCGTGCGCAGCTGCAGCAGCCGCGCAAGCGTGTTGTGGAAGTTTTTCGCGCGCTCCGGCGTCTCGATGTCGTCCGCTGTGATGAGCAGCTGCGCCACGACGTGGTGGTACTGCGAGTAGAGCTTATCATAAATGTACATCAGCTCGCACTGGCCGACGGCCGCAGCCGCCTGCTTGCCGGGAATATCCTTCGGCCGCTCGGCCAGCGACAGCTTGCCGACACCCATGGCGACGGCACCGGACGATACCAGCACCAGCTCATGTCCTGCATTTTTGAGATCGCTGCAGACCTTGCACAGCTCCTCCACGCGGCGAATGTTCAGATTCCCCGTCGGGTGCGTGAGCGTGGACGTCCCCAGCTTGAGTACGATTCGCATGGTTCAAGGCTCCTAACTTTTTTGCTTTAGCTTGTTAACACCTGCGTATCATAGCACGCTGAGGCCGGAATTGCAAGCGCTGCCGGATTTTTTGATGAGCTGCGGCAAAAGACCGCTTCACAGCCTCTGTGTTTCACGTGAAACACAGATCACCGCATGAAACCATACTATTATAAATAGTACACTTGCGGTACCCGGCAGCATTGTGGGAAAGCAATCGGCGAAATCGCAGCTGCCTGCCCGAGATTGCACCCCAAGGGCACTTCCTCGCGCTTCGCGCTCAGGGCGCCACGTCGGCCTGCGGCCTCCTCGCAATGACAAGCCTGCCACCCTGCATCTCCACTCTCCACCCCACTACGTTTCACACTTTTCACCACATTCCTCTTTCCAAATGTTTCACGTGAAACAGGAATTTTTTACAGAACGCTCCTGCACGGTTGCAATCTTCCCCTGCATGTGCTAGAATAGCACCGAATCGACAACCAAAGGAGGTGGCAGCTTGGCGCAGATCATCGCGATCGTCAATCAGAAGGGCGGCGTGGGAAAAACGACCACTGCCGTAAACCTGACGGCGGCGCTGGCCGCGACCGGCGCGCGGGTGCTGCTGTGTGACTTCGATCCGCAGGCCAACGCGACCTCCGGCCTCGGCGTGGACAAGCGTAAGGCCCCCTACGCATCCTACGACCTCATTCTCGACGGCGTCAGCGCCGAGAAGGCCGTCATCCACACGGACTACGGCGACGTCATCCCGTCCGGCGCGGAGCTGGCCGGTGCGACCGTCGAACTCATCGGCGTGGAAAAGCGGGAATACCAGCTGAAAAACGCGCTCGAGCCGCTGCGCGCGGCCTATGACTACATCTTCATCGACTGCCCGCCCTCGCTGGAGCTGCTGACGCTCAACGCCCTCTGCGCGGCGGACAGCGTGCTCATTCCGGTGCAGTGCGAGTATTACGCCCTCGAGGGCCTGTCCGACCTGATGGGCACGCTCCGGGCCATCAAGCGGCGGCTGAACCCGAAAATTTCCGTGTTCGGCGTGCTGCTGACCATGTACGACGGGAGAACAAACTTCTCCAACCAGGTGGCGCAGGAGGTGCGGCGGCACTTCCCCGGCAAGGTCTATGCCAACGCCATCCCCCGCAATGTCCGCCTCGCCGAGGCCCCGAGCCACGGCCTGCCGGTCATTGCCTATGACCGAAGCTCCCGCGGTGCGGCGGCCTATCTCGCCGTTGCCGAGGAAATTCGCAGAAAGGACGGAAGCTTATGAGTGCAAAGCAGCGTGGGCTGGGCCGCGGGCTCGGCGCGCTGATCGGCGATTTTCCGGAAGAACCCGAGAGCGGCGCGGTGACAAAGCTGCCCCTGCAGAAGGTGGAGCCGAATCCGGATCAGCCCCGCCGCACCTTTGATGAGGAGGAGCTGCAGGCGCTGGCGGATTCCATTGCCGCCCACGGCATCCTGCAGCCGCTGGCCGTCCGCGCAAGCGGCGGCGGCTTTTATCAGATCATCGCGGGCGAGCGGCGCTGGCGCGCAGCCCGGATGGCGGGCCTGAGCGAAGTGCCCGTCGTTGTGCTCGAGGCCGACGACCGCACCGTTATGGAGCTGGCCCTCGTCGAGAACCTGCAGCGGCAGGACCTCAACCCCATGGAGGAGGCCGAGGGCTATCAGCGCCTGATGAAGGAATACGGCCTGACGCAGGAGGAGGCCGCCGCGCGCGTCGGCAAGTCCCGCCCGGCCGTAGCCAACGCCCTGCGCCTGCTGCTCCTGCCGGAGGAGGTCCGCTCTCTCGTGGAGGACGGCACGATCTCGGCCGGGCACGCCCGCGCCATCCTGTCGCTCCCGGCGGCCCGCCTGCAGAAGGCGGCCGCGCAGAAGATCGTCGCCCTGCGCCTGTCCGTGCGGCAGGCCGAGGCCATGTGCAAGCGGATGCTGCAGGAGGAGGAAAAGCCGGAGCCGAAGCCCGCTCCCCTGACGGTCGACTATGTCGCCGAGTGCGAAAAATCCCTCACGCGCCGCCTCGACCGCAAGGTCCGCATCGTCAATGGAAAGCGCAAGGGACGCTTTGAACTGGAATTTTATGGGCAGGAGGACCTGCAGCGCCTGTATGACGCCCTCCTCGCTCTCGGAAAAACGGAGGAAAAGCCTGAATGCCTGGACTGAAGCAGCCGCAGGAAGCGGCAGAAACAACAACGGAGCAGCCGCTGACCACAAAGAAAAAGCGCGCCATGCTCGAATACATGGCCATCATGTTTGCGGCGGCCTTTTTGCTCGTGGCGGTCTCCCTGCTCATCAAGGTCATCGACATGAAGGGCGAGATGGAGGCGGCCAACACGGGCGCGCGAGAGAACATCGCGTTGCTGCAGAAGGATCTGGACGCCGCCCGCGCCGAGTCCGCAGAGCTGCAGACCAAGCTCGACGAGGCCAACACCGCGTCCTCCGAGGCAGCGGACAAGCTCTCGGACGCCGAGACCCGCCTGAGCGAGGCCGAAAAGGCCCGCGAGACGCTCGAGAAAACGCTCGAGAGCGCGCAGAAGGAAAACGACACGCTCTCCCGCCGCGCGCAGGCCAATGAGCTGCTCGTCTCGGCGCAGGCCGCGCTGGAGCAGGGCGACTATGCCGCCCTCCGCAGCCATCTCGAGGCGCTCGAGGCCTATGCCGACGCCCTGAAGGACGACGGCGCCGCGCTCTATGAGACCCTGCGTTCCTACATCGACTGATTTAGAAAAGCTTTGATTAAAAACTTAGGGAAGCTCTGATTCAATCAGCAAGAGCGGATGGCGAGAGATTTTTTTGGCAAGGCGAGGTATGGAAAACGCAGGAATACTTTGTGTATTTCAAGTTTTTCATACCGATGGATTGACGAAAAAGATCCGGCATCCGCCGCAGATGATTGATTCAGAGCTTCCGTAGAACTGATTTATTGAGGTGACTGAATATGCTGGATATCAAACGAATCAAGGACGATCCCGAGGCGGTCAAGGCCGGTCTGCGGGCCAAGGAGGTCGACTGCGACGCTGCCGTCGACCGCATTCTGGAGCTGGACGCTCAGCGCCGCGCCCTCATCCTCTCGACGGAGACGGATAAGGCCGAGCAGAACCGCGTCTCGAAGGAAATTCCGAAGCGCAAGAAGGCGGGCGAGGATGTTGCGCCGATCTTCGAGCGTATGGCCGAGCTGAAGGCCCAGATCGCCCAGAACGACCAGAAGCTGACGGACGTCGAGGCGGAGTACCGCACGCTGATGCTGTCTCTGCCGAATCTGCCGGACCCCGATCTCAAGCCGGGCGGCAAGGAGAACAACGAGCCGCTGCGCTACTACGGCGAGCCGCATCACTTCGACTTCGAGCCGAAGCACCATGTGGACCTGTGCACGGACCTCGGCCTCATCGACTATGAGCGCGGCACGCGTCTGGCGGGCTCCGGCTTCTGGATCTACCGCGGCATGGGCGCGCGCCTCGAGTGGGCCCTGCTCAACTACTTTATCGACGAGCACCTGAAGGACGGCTATGAGATGGTCGGCCTGCCCCTGATGCTCGAGTACCAGTGCGGCGAGACCGCGGGACAGTTCCCGAAGTTCGCCGACGAGGTCTATAAGATCGAGAACCCGACGGATGACCGCATGCACTTCATGCTCCCGACGGCCGAGACGGCCCTCGCCTCCCTGCACCGCGGCGAGATTCTCTCGGAGAGCGACCTGCCGCACAAGCTGTTCGCCTATACGCCGTGCTTCCGCCGCGAGGCAGGCTCCCACCGCGCCGATGAGCGCGGCATGGTCCGCGGTCACCAGTTCAACAAGATCGAGATGTTCCAGTACACCCTGCCTGAGAAGTCCGACGAGGCCTTCGAGGAGCTGGTCGGCAAGGCCGAGCGCCTGGTCAAGGGCCTGGGCTTCCACTTCCGCACCGTTAAGCTTGCCGCGGGCGACTGCTCGGCCTCCATGGCGCGGACGTATGACATTGAAATTCAGATCCCGTCCATGAACGGCTATAAGGAGGTCTCCTCCGTTTCGAACGCGCGCGACTATCAGGCGCGCCGCGGCAACATCCGCTTCCGCCGCGAGGCCACGGGCAAGACGGAATTCGTCCACACCCTCAACGGCTCCGGTCTGGCCACGTCCCGCATCTTCCCCGCCATGGTCGAGCAGAACCAGCGTGCCGACGGCTCCGTCGTTGTGCCGGAGGTCCTGCGCAAGTACCTCGGCGGTCTGGAAGTACTCGAAAAGAAGAACTTCTGAGAAGGAGAGAGGGTACTATGGGGAAGAAAAAGAGCGGATTTCTGAAGGAATTTAAGGAATTTGCCATGAAGGGCAATATGCTCGACCTTGCAGTCGGCGTCATCGTCGGCGGTGCATTCAAGACGGTCGTCGATGCCCTGACGAATAGCGTCATCATGCCGGTCGTGTCCATGTTCCTCGGCGGCCTCAGCTTTGAGGAGTGGAAGATCCGGCTGCCGCAGTTCTTCGGCGAAAAGCTGGATGAAAACGGAGAGGTCATCGTAAACTACCTGCGTTTCGGCGACTTCCTGTCCGCGTTCATCAACTTCGTCATCATGGCTTTTGTTGTGTTCCTGATCGTCAAGACCGTCAATCGCCTGCGTGAGGCCGGGGAAAAGCACCGCAAGAAGGAGGCAGAGGCCCCTGCCGCGCCTCCCGAGCCGACGAAGGAGGAGCAGCTGCTCACGGAGATCCGCGACCTGCTCAAAAAGTGAGCCGAAGGGAGCGCCCGATATGAAGCGAATCTGCATCCTCTGCCTGCTGGCTGCCCTCCTGCTCGGCGCCTGCGGCCTGGCCGACGCGCCCTATATGGAGCCGGTCCGCACCTACTGCGCCGCCCTGCAGGACGACGATTTCACCCGCCTGCAGGAGGCCATTCCCCCCGCCGTGCTCAATGCGGACGGCTTCGATGCCGGGGAGCTGGCCAATGTGCGCGATTCGTTCGCCAAGGGCAGCAGCAACGACTATGACATCACGCCAAAGGAGCTGGACAGCCGCCGCATCCCCGAGAGCGGCTGCCGCGTGCTCGAGGATTATTTCCGCCAGCAGTACGACTGGATCATGACCGTCGACGAGGCGCGGCTCGTCAAATTCCGCGTTTCGTTCACGGGCGAGCTGGATGGCCAGCTCAATGTCCGCGCCGTGTGCTACCAAACCGGCGGGCACTGGTACCTTGACCTCAGCGCCGTGAATCTGAACCTGTTCAGCTGAAGAAAACACAAGCGGAGAGCGCAGGCTCTCCGCTTTTTGCGTCTTTTGGATGAAGAGGCTTTCAGGCTTGTCATTGCGAGCCTTGCGGAGCAAGGCGTGGCAATCTCGCAGTACACGCCCGGAACACGGGAAAGCTTTTGGCGAATCCGTAAGTGCCTGCCATGCCCTCTCAGTCACCTTCGGTGACAGCTCTCCCAGAGGGAGAGCCAAGGTCGCCTCGCTCCCCGCAATGACACGGGAGGGAGGCGCTTGCAAATTTGTCACTATGCCCCTCCGAATGGGGTGGGTCTCCCCATCTTGTCATTGCATCCTTCCGGTTGCAGCAGGCTCCCAAGTTTGTCATTGCGAGCCTTGCGGAGCAAGGCGTGGCAATCTCGCAGTACACGCCCGG
>OHAF01001284.1_pt1 | contig 23738 bp, 15 predicted proteins | sample 1577041 | NCBI WGS metagenome assembly OHAF01 (sample SAMEA3541495, study PRJEB24748) | human gut metagenome | biome: human gut; feature: human-associated habitat; material: faeces | place: China | collected 2012
TGGCGTAGAGGTCCTTCAGGCCCTTCCACACGCCCGCGATCGTGCAGCCGTCGCCGACGGAGATGGCCAGATAATCGGGCATTTCCCAGTTCAGCTGCTCGGCAATCTCGAGCGCGACCGTTTTCTTGCCCTCGGAGAGGTAGGGGTTGATGGCGGCGTTTCGGTTGTACCAGCCCCATTTTTCGATGGCCTCGGCGGACATTTTGAACGTCTCTTCGTAGTTTCCCTTGACAGAAATGACGTTCGCGCCAAAGATCATCAGCTGCGCGACCTTGCCCTTGGGCGCGCGCTCGGGAACGAAAATGTAGGTCTTGAAGCCAGCAGCGGCCGCATTGCCGGCCAGGCTCGAAGCGGCGTTGCCGGTCGAAGAGCACGCGATAATCTTCGCGCCCGCCTCGCCCGCCTTTGCGACCGCCATCGCCGAGGCGCGGTCTTTTAAGGATGCGGTCGGGTTGATGCCGTCGTCCTTGACCCAAAGTCTCTTGAGGCCGAGGAGCTCTGCCAGCTTCGGCTCTTCATAAAGCGGCGACCAGCCCACGCGAAGGGGCGTGTCGGGTGTGGTTTCCTCGATCGGAAGGAGCTCGCGGTAGCGCCACATGGTGGGGTTTACGCGGTTTTTGAGCGTTTCCTTCGTGAAATGCGATTTGATGTAGTCGTAGTCGTAAATGATGTCCAGAATGCCGCCGCACTCGCAGTTCGTCAGATTCGGGACCGCCTCATATTCCTTGCCGCACTTCACGCAGCGCGCGCACTTGACATTTTTCAGCATGTTTCGTTCTCCTTATTCTGCGTAGTAATATTCGTCTTCCGCCCATTTGGCCGGGTTGTTGTTGATGTATTCGCAAATGCGGATATAGTCCTCCTGGCAGCGAATGACATGATCGTAGTACGATCTTTGCCAAAGTTTTCTTCGCCCCATCTCCCAGCCACGACGCGTCGTAATAGATTTGAATCTCTGAATTAGACGTTGTAGGGGCGGACGACTCTGTCCGCCCGTTCCCTCGTTCAAGCGGATAACCACATGAATGTGATTTGGCATAATCACATACTCGTCCACCATTACTCCGCCATCACGATCTTCGAGTCGTTCCAGACACTCTTTTACCATCTCACCCAATGGCATTAGCTTATACTCAAACATCTCAGATGTGGCGCAAGGGCGGACAGAGTCGTCCGCCCCTACGAAAGGTGCTATCATTGCGAGACATTTCTCGCGATTTTCGGTACAGATCGTCACAAAATACCATCCTGCCCCGTATGTGAAGGCTGGAAGCCGCGGACTTCTTCGACGCATCTGTTCCATAGAAACTTAGAGCGTCTTCAGAAGGCCAGTCGCTTCGTTGAACTCATTGATGAGAACGTCGAGGTCCTTGGCCTGTGCGTGGACGGCGTCCCACGTGCCCTTGGTGTCGTACCACTGGGCGTTGAGGTCTTCGACGTTCATGCCCTGCTGCTCGACCCAGGTGTAATACTTCAGGTTGTGCACGCGCTTGCGCTCCGTGTAGGTCAGCTCGAGCATGCTGTCGGTCTTCAGGCCGAGCATATGCAGCGCATGGTCCTTCTCGGCCTCGAAGGCGGAATAGGCGCCGTGCTGGGCATTGAGCTCTTCCACGCGGGACTTGTACATGACGGCGGAGTCCGTCAGGACGGTGACAACGACGTCGTCCTCGGTCAGCTCATAGTATTTGGCCATCTTGATGCAGCACAGCACGTTGGCGATGCCGGAGATGCCCATCCAGGTGAACTTCTCGATCTGCTCGTCCGTCATGCCAAGGGACTTCAGGTACTCCTGACCCTCCTTGCAGTTGAACAGTCGCAGCAGGCGCTGGGAGTCCTCGTCGTCGATGGCAATGGCCATGTCGGTGTTCTTCACGTTATGGACCCAAGGAATGTGCTTGTCGCCGATACCCTCGATGCGGTGGCCGCCGAAGCCGTTGTCCAGAATGGTCGGGCACTGCAGGGCCTCGCCGACGGCGAGCTTCATGCCGGGATAGCGCTCCTTCAGCAGATCGCCGGAGGACATCGTGCCGGCGGAGCCGGAGGTGAAGCAGGCACCGGCCAGACGCTGGCCGGGCTTTTTCACGGCCTCGAACAGATCGGCCAGGGCGTAGCCCGTGACATTGTAGTGCCACAGCGGGTTGCCCATTTCGGCAAACTGGTTGAAGATCATCATGGACGGATCCTTCTTCAGCTCCCACGTCTTGTCGAAAATCTCCTTGACGTTGGACTCGCAGCCCGGCGTGGCGATGATCTGACCGGCGATGGACTTCAGCCAGTCAAAGCGCTCCTTGGACATATCCTGGGGCAGGATGGCCACGGACTCGCAGGCCAGCAGCTTGGAGTTGAAGGCGCCGCCGCGGCAGTAGTTGCCGGTGGACGGCCACACGGCATGATGATAGGTGGCGTCGAACTGACCGGTCACAAGGCGCGGAGCCAGGCAGCCGAACGAAGCGCCGACCTTATGGCAGCCCGTGGGGAACCACTTGCCGGACATGGCAAGGATGCGGCACGGCACGCCGGACAGGCTGGAGGGGATCTCCACATAATTCGGGGTGTGCTGATACAGACCGCCGAACTCCTTGGCCTCGTTGTGCCAGGAAATGCGGAACAGGTTGACGGGGTCGACGTCCCACAGGCCGGTATGGGTCAGCTTTTCCTTGATTTTCTCCGGGATGAGATCCGGATTCTGCATCTGCGCGATGGTCGGGATGATGATGTGGTTTTCCTTGGCCTTCTCGATGTTGTGCTTCAGGCCTTCCTTGTTGATGCGAAGATCAATCATTGCTCTTTCCTCCAGTTTTTACGTCAAGATAAGAATATAGCGTGTATTTGGAAATGCCAAAATGTTTCGCGATCTTGTCGCCGGATTTTGTGACGAGCAGCGCGCCGTGCTCATTGAGGAAATGGATGGCGCGCACCTTGTCCTCCTTGCTCATCAGGGCGACCGGCTTGCCGATGAGGCGGTCGGACTGCTCGATGAGATCGTCGAGCAGGTCGTTGACATTGTGCGTGATGCGGGGCGTCTCCTCCCCGGCGGGGTGGGCGGACGTCAGCCCGGCGAGCGCCTGCTCGGCCATGGCCAGCGCGGAAATATCAAAGTTGATGCAGAAAATGGCGCACACGCGCCCGGATTCGTCGCGGATGTAGATGGACGACGATTTCAGCAGCTTGCCGTCCGGCGTGCGGGTGAGATAGCACAGCTGATCCTCCGGCGCGCGGCCGTCCTTGCCGAGCTGCTCGAGCACGACCTGTGAGGGACCGTCGCCGAGCTTGCGGCCGGAGACATGGCCGTTTTCAATCGCCACGACGGAGTGTGATGTGCTGCGCTCCGAGATCTCGTGCACAACGACCTCGCAGTTGCTTCCAAACTGCGCCGCGAGGCCTCTCGCCATCTGGCGGAGCGTTTCCAGTTCATTCGGTTTCAGCAATCGCAGCGCCCCTTTCTTTTTTGGGGGAAAACTCTGAAGAAATCCTCTGCGGCGGATGCCGGAGCTTTTCCGCCGATCCATCGGTTCGGGGAACTTGAAATACACAAAGTATTCCTGCGTTCCCCAAACCTCGCCTCGACGAAAAATCTCTCGCCCTCCGCTCTTGCTGATTTCTTCCGAGCTTCCCTGTTGGGAAAACTCTGAAGAAATCCTCTGCGGCAGCTGCCGGAGCTTTTCCGCCGATCCATCGGTTTGGAAGGCTTGGAGTACACAAAGTACGCCTGCGCTTTCCAAACCTCGACTCGACAAAAAACTCTCGCCATCTGCTCTTGCTGATTTCTTCCGAGCTTCCCTTCTGGTGGGAAACTCTGAAGAAATCCCTCACGCATACTGCCCGCTGTCAGGCTTGTCATTGCGAGGCCCCGCAAGGGGCCGTGGCAATCTCGCGGGATCATTCCGGATTTTTGAGGATCCCCGGCGAATACGAAATATGGTGCCTGAGAGCCCCACGCCGCTTCGCTCCTTGGAATGACGAACTTCCGGTTTTTGCCGGTCAGAGCGTCCCTATTTGGATTTTCCTGACCCTATGATACCATTATAGCCGGGAGAAATCAATTGTTTTTTCCAAAATTTTTTTGTTTTGAAAAAAATTTGTTTGACTTCTGTGCAGGATATGGTAAGATAGGAGCAGAGAACCGCAGACTGCCTGCATATCCGCACTGCGGTACGGAATGAATAGATAATGGAGGGTACCACGATGGATTTTGAAGCAATCAAACGTGCGGCCGAGGGCTATCGTGCCGACATGAGCCGTTTCCTGCGGGACATGATCGCCATCCCCAGTGAAAGCTGCGAAGAAAAGGGCGTCGTCATGCGCATCAAGCAGGAGCTGGAGAAGCTCGGCTATGACAGGGTCGAGATCGATCAGCTTGGCAACGTCATCGGCTGGATGGGCACGGGCGAGAAGATCATCGCCATCGATTCCCACATCGATACCGTCGGCATCGGCAACCGCGCCAACTGGACGAACGACCCCTATGAGGGCTATGAGACGGACGACATCATCTACGGACGCGGCGGCTCCGACCAGGAGGGCGGCATGGCCTCCGCTGCCTACGGCGCGAAGATCATGAAGGACCTTGGTCTCATCCCCGAGGGCTATAAGATCATGGTCGTCGGCTCCGTGCAGGAGGAGGACTGCGACGGCATGTGCTGGCAGTCCATCGTCAATGAATATTTCAACGGACCGGAGGATGCCCGCAGCAAGATCGAGTTCGTCATCTCCACCGAGCCGACGGACGGCGGCATCTATCGCGGCCACCGCGGCCGTATGGAGATCCGCGTCGACATGCACGGTGTCTCCTGCCACGGCTCCGCTCCGGAGCGCGGTGACAACGCCATCCACAAGATGGCCGAGGTCCTGCTGAACGTCCGCGACCTCAACGAGAACGACGCCGCCGATGATAAGGAGATCAAGGGCCTTGTCAAGATGCTCGACCCGAAGTACAACCCCGAGCATTGGGAAGACGCGCGCTTCCTCGGCCGCGGCACCTGCACGACGTCGCAGATCTTCTACACGTCCCCGTCCCGCTGCGCCGTTGCGGACTCCTGCTCCATCTCCATCGACCGCCGTATGACGGCAGGTGAGACCTACAAGTCCTGCCTGAAGGAGATCGAGGACCTGCCTGCCTGCAGGAAGTACGCCAAGGACGTCAAGGTCTCGATGTATATGTATGACCGTCCCGCATGGACCGGCCACGTCTATGAGACGGAGTGCTTCTTCCCGACGTGGATCAACAAGGAATCCGCCGCCCATGTGCAGGCCCTTGTCGACGCGCACCACGCTCTGTGGGGCGACAAGCGCCTCTGGGCCGACGAGACCGCGCGCTCCAAGCGCGAAGGCCGTCCGCTGACCGACAAGTGGACATTCTCCACGAACGGCGTTTCCATCCAGGGCCGCTACGGCATCCCGTGCGTCGGCTTTGGCCCCGGCGCCGAGTCGCAGGCCCATGCGCCGAACGAGATCACCTGGAAGCAGGACCTCGTCGTCTGCGCCGCGCTCTACGCCGCCGTTCCCGGCCTGTACAAGCCCGAAAACAAGATCACCGAGGCCGAGTTCCGTCAGGAGCTGACCGGCAACGACATCAAATAATTTTTCTGCTGAATAAAGCCCGGCATTCTGCCGGGCTTCCCCAAATATAATAAAAAATAGGAGAACGATCATGAGCAAGACTGTTGAACTGGCAAGACACCTCGAAAAGCTCCACATTAATAACATGTATAAGACCGACTTCTACTGGACGTGGGACAAGACGGACGACGAGATCGACGCCGTCTTCACCGTGGCCGACGCCCTGCGCGACCTGCGCGAGCGCAACAAGTCCACGAAGGTCTTCAATTCCGGCCTCGGCATCTCCCTGTTCCGCGACAACTCCACCCGTACCCGCTTCTCCTTCGCCTCTGCGTGCAACCTGCTGGGCCTGGAGGAGCAGGTCCTCGATGAGAAGAAATCCCAGATCGCCCACGGCGAGACCGTCCGCGAGACTGCGAACATGGTCTCCTTCATGGCCGACGTCATCGGCATCCGCGACGATATGTACATCCATCAGGGCCACGAGTACCAGAAGACGTTCATGGACGCTCTGGAAGAAGGCTACCGCGACGGCATCCTCGAGCAGCGCCCGACGCTCGTGAACCTGCAGTGCGACGTCGACCATCCGACGCAGTGCATGGCCGACATGCTGCACGTCATCCACTACTTCGGCGGCGTTGAGAACCTGAAGGGCAAGAAGGTCGCCATGACGTGGGCCTATTCCCCGTCCTACGGCAAGCCGCTGTCTGTTCCGCAGGGCGTCATCGGCCTGTTCACCCGCTTCGGCATGGATGTCACGCTGGCCCATCCGGAGGGCTATGACGTCTTCCCCGAGGTCGAGGAGATCGCCCGCAAGAACTGCGAGAAGTACGGCTCCAAGTTCCACAAGACGAACGACATGAAGGAAGCCTTTAAGGACGCCGACATCGTCTATCCGAAGTCCTGGGCTCCGTTCCAGGCTATGGAAAGACGCTCCGAGCTCTATGTCAAGGGCGACCAGAAGGGCATCGACGAGCTGGAGAAGGAACTGCTGGCGCAGAACGCCGAGCACAAGGACTGGACCTGCAGCGAGGAGATGATGAAGCTCACGAAGGACGGCAAGGCGCTGTATCTGCACTGCCTGCCCGCCGACATCTCCGGCCTGAGCTGCCCGGAGGGCGAGGTCGACAACTCTGTGTTTGACCGCTATCTTGTGCCGCTGTACAAGCAGGCCTCCTTCAAGCCGTATATCATCGCCGCCATGATCTTCCTAGCGCAGGTCAAGGACCCCGTCAAGGCTCTCATGGAGCTCGACGCTGCCGACAACAAGCGCAAGATGTTCTGAGCCGCACGGCAGGAGGATAATTACCATGGGAAAACGCATCGTCATCGCGCTGGGCGGCAACGCGCTGGGCAGCACGCCCTATGAGCAGCTCGCCCTTGTTACGGAAACGGCAAAGCCGATCGTAGACCTCATCGAGCAGGGCAACGAGGTCGTCATTGCACACGGCAACGGCCCGCAGGTCGGCATGATCAATCTGGGCATGGCCACGGCCGCCGAGGCCGGCGCCATCAAGTCCGATATGCCCTTCCCCGAGTGCGGCGCCATGAGCCAGGGCTACATCGGCTATCACCTGCAGAACGCCATCGGCAACGAGCTTGCCGCGCGCGGCCTGCAGAAGGACGTCGCCACCGTCGTCACGCAGGTGCTGGTGGACGAGAACGATCCCGCCTTCCGGAAGCCCACGAAGCCCGTCGGCGCGTTCTATGACAAGGCCACGGCCGAGCGCATCGCCGCCGAAAAGGGCTACACCATGGTCGAGGACGCGGGCCGCGGCTACCGCCAGGTCGTTCCCTCACCGAAGCCCGTGGACGTCATCGAAAAGAACACCGTCCGCGCCCTGATCAACGGCGGCTGCGTCGTGATCACGGTCGGCGGCGGCGGCATCCCCGTTGTGCGCCGGGACGGCAAGCTCTACGGCACGCCCGCCGTCATCGATAAGGACTTTGCCTCTGCCAAGCTCGCAGAGCTCGTGCAGGCCGACGCCCTCGTCATCCTGACGGCGGTGGACCGCGTCTGCATCAACTGGGGCAAGCCGGACCAGAAGAGCCTTGCGGAAATGACCGTTGCGGAAGCGGAGCGCTACTGCGAGGAGGGGCATTTCGCCCCCGGCTCCATGCTGCCGAAGGTCAGGGCTGCCGTTTCGTTCGCCAAGACCGGCGGGCAGGCCATCATCGCCTCGCTCGCACAGGCCGGAGCCGCCGTCCGCGGCGAGGCCGGTACGGTCGTCCATCTCTGATATTGCCTGTTCCCTTCCCGGGGAGCAAAGGGCCTGCTGCATGACCCCCGCAGCAGGCCCTTCTGCAATATGGGATAACACATATGCAGGGAAGCGGCACGCGGGAAATGAAACTGGAAAGTGGAAAATTTCACAAGACCGCCGGTCATGCGCTGTAGGGGAGGGGCATGCCCCTCCCGACACCGCACCGGCGGGAAGTGCGGGCCAATGTTAAAAAGGCAATGGCCTCCTCGCAATGACAAATCGGGAGTATTTGCCATTTTAACGGCAGCTTGTTGATTGCGCCGGTGCAGCGCCGGGAGCGGCATGCCGCTCCCCTACAAGGCGGGTGCGGTCGACGATAGTGCCACCAAACCTGCAGCTTGCAAGGCGCTCCCTGAGCGCCGCTGCAGACGTAATCGGTTTGTACGTTTTTTTCGGCAGCCTGTGCGTATTGCCGGTGCAGCACCAGGCCCTGCGGCGAACCTGTTTTTCTTTCTTGCCTTTTTCGGCAAAATACGATATCATTAGCTTAGTAAACATTGCACAGGCGTTTCCAAAATACCGATATAAGGAGCTGGCAACATGCTGGAACAGTCGATCCTGCAGAATTATCTTGACATCCTGCGCGAAGAGCTTGTCCCGGCGACCGGCTGCACGGAGCCGATCGCCATTGCCTACTGCGCCGCGACCCTTCGGGAGCTGCTGGGCGCTCTGCCCGAGCAGGTAGACGCCGCCGTCAGCGGCAACATTCTGAAAAACGTCAAAAGCGTCGTCGTACCGAATACCGGCGGGCGCAAGGGCATTGCCCCCGCCATTGCCGTCGGCCTCGTTGCGGGCGACGCGGCGCGTGACCTGCAGGTCATCTCCGCCGTGACGGAGAAGCAGCTTGCGGAGCTGGACGCTTACCTGCAGCGGGTGGAGATCTCCGTCTCCTGCAGCCATTCTCCCTGCCAGCTCGACATCGACCTGCGCGGCAGCTGCGGCAGTCACACGGCCCGCGTGCGCATCACGAACCATCACACGAACATCGTCTGCCTCGAGCGCGACGGCGAGGTCCTGCGCGAGCTGCCCGTTGTGGACTCCGCCGAGGAGCACCGCGCGGACAAGAGCCTGCTGAACGTGGCGGACATCCTGCGCTTTGCGGCCGAGGTGCCGTTCGAGGACCTGCTGCCCCTGCTGGAGCCGCAGGTCAGCTGCAACTCCGCCATTGCCGAGGAGGGCCTCCGCGGCGCATGGGGCGCGCAGATCGGGCGCATTTTACTGGAGGATTACGGGGATGATATCAAGCAGCGGGCCAAGGCCTATGCGGCCGCGGGCTCGGACGCCCGCATGAGCGGCTGCGAAATGCCCGTCGTCATCCTCTCCGGCTCCGGCAATCAGGGCATCACGGCCTGCATGCCCGTCGTGGCCTATGCCCGCCACATCGGCGCGACCCGCGAGCAGCTCTATCGCGCGCTGGCCGTTTCCGACCTTGTCACCGTCCACCAGAAGACCGGCATCGGCCGCCTCTCCGCCTACTGCGGGGCCATCTCCGCCGGAGTCGGCGCGGGCGCGGGCATCTGCTACCTGCTCGGCGGCGACTATGACGCCGTGGCGCACACGGTCGTCAACGCCGTGGCCATCCTCTCCGGCACCATCTGCGACGGCGCGAAGCCGTCCTGCGCGGCCAAGATCGCCGCTGCCGTGGATGCGGGCATCATGGGCTACCGCATGTATCTGCACCACCGCGAATTCCGCCACGGCGAGGGCATCGTCGGCAGCAATGTTGACGATACGATCGCCAAGGTCGGCGTGCTGGCGCAGCAGGGCATGCGGCAGACGGACCGCACGATCCTCGATATCATGCAGGATCGCTGCAGCTGAGCGCCCGCGTTCCTTCAAAAATCGTTTTCCGGTCCGTCATAATTTGGACATATCGGGCGGATATACTACAAGCACAGCAAGGAGCTGAACACCATGGAGCAAAACGAGCGCATCGACTCCGCTGCAGGCGAGCCTGTATCGGCCTGCAAACGAAGAAAGCACCTGCGGCTGGCGGCCCTCGCTGTAAGCTGCGCCCTGCTCGGCGGTATCGCCGGAGGCGCGGCAACGGGACTGCTTCTGCAGGGCCGCGAGCGAGCGGCCATGCGGCCGGCCGGTCGTCAGACGGCCGTATCCGGGGCAGAGAGCACGGGCGCGGAGCCGTCCGCAGCGCGTGTAGCTTCGACTGCGGGAGAATTGACCCCGACACAGCTCTATGAGCACTATGCGCCCTGCGTCGTCGGTGTGCTGAACCTCAGCGCGGTCACGGACCTCTATGGAAAGGACACCATGCAGGCCAGCACCGGCTCAGGCGTTCTCCTCACGGGAGACGGCGAGATCCTGACGAATTACCACGTCGTCAAGGACTGCACGCAGCTCACCGTCACGCTGTATGACGGCACGGAGCACACGGCAAAGCTCCTCGGCTATGAGGAGGACAGCGACATCGCCCTGCTGAAGATCGACGGCAGCGGCTACCGCCACGCGCGCCTCGGAGATTCCGACCGGCTGCGCATCGGCACGGAGGTCGCTGCCATCGGCAACCCGCTCGGCGACCTGGACTACAGCCTGAACGTCGGCTATATCAGCGCGAAGGACCGCGACGTCGATCTGGACGGCCCATCCATCCGCATGATGCAGCTCGATGCGGCCATCAACCCCGGCAACTCCGGCGGCCCGCTGTTCGACCTGCGCGGCAATGTCGTCGGCGTGACGACGGCGAAATATTCCGGTGAGACCGTCACCGGCGCGACGATCGAGGGCATCGGCTTTGCCATCCCCATCAATGACGTCCGCGAGATCCTCTCGGAACTGCGGGAATACGGCCGCGTGCCGAACCGCGCCCAGCTCGGCGTGATGGTCGGCACGGTCTATTCGACGAACACGGCCCGCAGCGGCCGGGTGCAGGTGCGGGATGTCACAAAGGATTCCGCCGGCGCCCATGCGGGCCTGCGCGACGGCGACTTTATCCTTGCGCTTGATGACTACACCGTGCGCACGCTTTCCGACCTCAGTGCGGCGCTGCGGCACTACCGCGGCGGCCAGCACGCGACGCTCACCATCGAGCGCTACGGCAAGACGTTCCGCCTGCCCATCGTGTTTGACAGCAAGGACGATGCGGTGCAGAACGAAGAGCCAACAACATCGGCCAATGCGCTGGAGCCGTCCGAGCAGGACAGTCCCCGGCCCTGATCCGATGTCTTCCATAGATCGCATCCCCTCTCTTTTTCATGCTTTTTCTCTTTTTTCTCTCTCTTTCTTTCTTTTCTACGAAATGTACCGTCCGGCTTGCCGGGCGGTACATTTCGTTTTTGCGCTTAGATGTCGAAAAGGTTGCGCTTGTCATTGCGAGGCCCTGCAGGGGCCGTGGCAATCTCGCGGGATCACTGCGGATTTTCGGTAAACTTCGGCGAATTCGAAACATTTTACCGGAGATTTCCACGTCGCTTCGCCCCCTGCAATGACAAGACTGGGACATTTGACAAGCCGGGAACCGTCTGGGAGTCTCAGACTGTCAAAAAGCCTCCGCTTTGCAGAATAATGCCGACGTCATATCGAAACAACCTGTTGCAAGGCAAGCGCTTGTATGCTATAATGCAGAAAAACGTTGGAACAATTTCGGCTTCCTGCCGTCTAATCTTGCAAAGAGAGAAGGAACGACCGGCGCGGCCGGCGCCGGTCCGCAAACACAGGAGGAGAGAGCATGAGACAGGGTGTCATCTGTATGCTGATCGCGGCGCTGGTGCTGCAGCTTGCGGGCGGCGTGGTCGCAGGCGGTGCAGAGCCGCTGGCCATGACAACACAGGAGACCATTCGAACGGTCGCCGTCTCCGGCGTGCCGACCGCGCTGATGCGTGGGGCCAGACTCCCGGAGCGTATGCCGTCGTTCCATACGGACGCGGCCTGCCATCTGGCGGACAGCTGGCAGAGCTGGTCCGGCATGGTATGGTTCTCGTCTCCGGATGGTGAGCATATCAGCAAGCCGCTCCCGGCGGGCACCGTCACGGAGCCGGGTGTGTATTATTATCTCGGCCTCGTGCTCGAGCCGGATGGCCTTGCGTCCTTTTCTGATGCGCCGTCCGTAACGGTCTGCGGGACGACGGCCGCCGTGCAGCGGCTCGAGGACGGCAGGCTGTTCGTCTGCGTGCGCTACGGCAGCGACGACGGCCGCCTGGAGGGCCTTCTGCCCGAAACGCTGCCGTTCCGCGATGTCTCGCGCCGCGCGTGGTATTTTGAGAGCGTCGCCTATGCCTACCGGCAGGGGCTGATGAGCGGAACGGGCACGACGGAATTCGAGCCGGATACGGCCACGTCCCGCGCCATGCTCGTGCAGGTGCTTTACCGTCTGGCAGGCCAGCCCGCCGCGGCCGGAAGCGACTTCTCCGATGTCGGCGACGGCGTGTGGTACGCCGATGCCGTCTCGTGGGCCGCCGCGGCGCAGATCGTCAACGGCTACGGCAACGGGCGCTTCGGCCCGGACGACCCCGTCACACGCGAACAGACGGCGGCCATCCTCTATCGCTATGCCGCGTGGTATGACCTTGCCGGGGACGGCGAGGCGCCCCTCTCCGGCTATCCGGACGCCGGGACGGTCAGCAGCTGGGCGCGCAGCGCCATGGGCTGGGCCGTCGGCGCGGGCTATCTGACCGGCTCTGCCGAGGACGGCGCCGTTCTGCTCCGCCCGCAGGCGCTTGCCGTCCGCGCGCAGACCGCCGCAATCCTGGCCCGCTTCTGCCGCAGCCTGCAGAAGCAGGAGCACGCCATGCCGCGCGCGGACTATTTCACGGCCCGAGGCACAACGGTACTCTACCTGCCGCTCGACAACCGTCCCGTCAACGACCTGCGCGTCGAGGCGCTGGCGGACAGCACCGGCATGAATGTGCTGCTGCCGCCGGAGGACCTCTATGCCACGCGGCTCGACGGGCAGACGACGAATGCCAACGGCACGCAGTACGGCGACACGCACGCCCTGCTGCAGTGGGTGCTGGACAATGAGGACGCCTGCGATGTGCTGATCGTCAGCATGGACCAGCTGCTCTCCGGCGGCCTTGTGAACAGCCGCTGGGAGGACGGGATGGACCTGACGTGGGAGCAGGATGCCATTGATACACTTTCACAGATCGCTGCACGCAAGCCGGTCTATGTGTTCGACACGGTGATGCGCCTTGCCACGACCGCCGGCTATCAGGGACTCGACAGCGAGGCCTACCGCCTGTTCCGCAGCTACGGCATGGCCGAGCGCGGCGAGCTGACCGGTCACAACCTGACGGTCGATAACATCATTGCAGGCTACCCCTACGGTGCGGACGGCGAACGGATCGAAACGACGTTGGACGACGAGCTGGTGGAGCATTATCTGGCTGCCCGCGCGCGCAAGCTGCGGCTGACGGACTATCTGCTGCGCCATGCCGAGAGCTTTGCGGCCTGCGTCGTCGGTGTCGACGACTCAGCTGCGCGCATCTCCGTGCAGACGAATGAGATCCGCTATCTGCAGCGGCTGCTTGGCAAAAACTGCGCTCTGTTCTGCGGAACGGACGAGCTTGGCATGATGGCCTTTACGCGTGCCTATGCCGACTGCGCCGGATGGAACAGCCGCCTGTCCGTGCACTATTTCGGCGGCTATGAGGACAGCGTGGCCGATGCCTACGATACCTCGACGCTCCGCGAGTCCGTGGAGCAACATATCACGGCGCTCGGCGCGGAGCTTGCGGACTGGAGCGAACAGTCAGATGCTGTCGTGCTGGTGCTCACGCGCGGCGCTTCCTCCACGGAGTGCAGCCGGTATCTGGCAGCTTGGGAGGAGAACTGCCGGAATGGTGTCCCGACGATCGTCATCGATGCCTCGTCTGCCACGCAGCATCTGCCGCAGCAGCTGGAGGATACCTCGCTGCAGTGGCTCATGGGCTACAGCGCGTGGGGCACGGCGGCCAATTCCATCGGCATCGCGCTCTCCATGGGTCTGACGCGCCTGCAGTGGCTGCAGGGCGAGCAGGACCCGCAGCCGGAGGACAGCGAGGCCTTTGCGCGCGAGCTGATCTTCGCCTATATGAAGGACATCGCCTACTGCCGCTATTGCCGCCCGACGATCAAGGACCTGACGCCGGAGGGCATCGAGCAGGCCCTGCTCAGGCAGAATATGACGACCCGTGTCGAGACGGCCCTGAAGGACACGGCGCTTGTGACCGGGCCGGACGGCGTGACGGACTATGTGATCCCGGAATTCCGTCTGACAGACTTCTCCGCACCGCTTGGACGAAGCTATGAGATCCGCTTCCGCATCCTGTTCCCGAATGCGGGTCCGTGGATCACGGAGCAGTAAAAAATGGGAGCTGCGGTTCATTGCCGCAGCTCCCTGCAGCTTGTCAAAAAAGTCCCTTCGGGATTTTTCGCCAAGCTGCTTTCAGAATTGCAAAATGAAATTTTGTAGTATTATTTTTCAATTCTGCCGCTGCGGCGGGTTATTGAACGCGAAAGGAAACCCTGACGGTTTCCTTTCACACTTTTCTTCCCTCCGAAACCTCCGGCTGGGCAGGTTTTTCGGCAGACTGATGGGAGCTGCGGTTCATTGCCGCAGCTCCCTGATTTTTATTTTTGAATTCTTCACATGCGGTCCGGGGCGGAGAAGCCCAGCAGATCGATGCACTCCTCCAGCGCGCGCCTGGCAAGGCGGATGAGGGCGAGGTAGCCCGCCTGCTTCTGCTTGTCCGGCTCGGCCAGAATACGCGTCTCATGGTAGAAGCGATTCACCGCGCCCGCAAGCTCATAGGCATAGGCGCAGATCACGTTCGGTGCGGAGTCACGGTAGGCCATCTGCAGGGCGTCCGGCATCTGCGCCAGCTCCAGCTGCAGCGCCTTGGCGCTCTCGCTGTCGGCCGGGGCCATGGCCCAGTCGCCCTCGCCGCCGCAGCGGTTCAGGATGGACTTGATGCGGACGATGGTGTAGAGCAGGTAGGGACCGGTGTTGCCCTCAAATGCGGCAAAGCGCTCGAGATCGAAGATATAGTCCTTCGTGGCGAGGTTCGACAGGTCGCCGTATTTCAGCGCCGCGATGGCGATGCAGCGGGCCGTGGCGTCCAGCTCGTCCTCAGGGACGGTCTGATTCTCGCGGATTTTGTCCGTGACATAGGTCACGATGTCGGAAATGAGCGTTTCCAGACGCATGACGCCGCCTGCGCGGGTCTTGAAGGGCTTGCCGTCCTTGCCATTCATCGTGCCGAAGCCGATGTGCTGCAGCTCCGTCTCCGGCGGGACGAGATGGCCCTTGCGCGCCGTGCGGAACACCTGCTCGAAGTGCAGACTCTGGCGCTTGTCCGTCAGGTACAGCAGCTTGCCCGGATGGTAATCCTCCATGCGCTGCACGATGGTGGCCAGATCCGTCGTGGCATACAGCGTCGCGCCGTCGCTCTTGACGAGGATGCACGGCGGCAGCTCCTTGCGGTCGCCCTCCTCGGCCACGGGCACGACGAGCGCGCCCTCGCTCTCGACAAGCACGCCCTCGGCCTTCAGCTTCTCGAGCATCGGGGGAATGTAGGGCTGCGCGTCGCTTTCGCCTTTCCAGACGTCGAAGCTGACGTTCAGATTGTCATAGTTCTTACGCAGATCGGCCACGGAGACCTGCATGATGTGGCGCCACAGGGCATAGTAGCCGGGACGGCGCTGCTGCACGGCAAACGTGATCTCGTGAGCGCGGGCGGCGAAGGGCTCGTCCTCCTTCGAGCGGGCGCTGGCCGTGGGGTAGATCTCCTCCAGCTCGGAGATCGTGAACGGCGCTTCCTCGGGATACGGGCCGGTGAAGCTCTCGTCAAAATAGGGCAGGTCCGGCTTGCGGCGCTCCAGCTCGGCGATGATCAGGCCGATCTGCAGGCCCCAGTCGCCCAGATGAATGTCGCCGACGACATTGTCGCCGAAGTAGCGGTAGATGCGCTTGATGCTCTCGCCGATGATGGCGGAACGCAGGTGGCCGATGTGCAGGGGCTTTGCCACGTTCGGCCCGCCGTAGTCGAGCACGACGCCGCGGGGCTTGCGCTCACCGGTCACGCCGAGGCGCTCGCTCTGGCGCATCTGCTCCAAATGGGCGGCCAGATATGCAGGCTGCACACGCAGGTTGATAAAGCCGGGCTTTACGGCCTCGGCCGAGGCAAAGACGCTGCCGTCCTGCAGGCGGTCGACAACGTCCTGCGCAATGACGAGCGGGGCTTTGTGGTGCTGCTTTGCGGCGGGCATGGCGCCGTTGCACTGAAATTCGCACAGATCAGGGCGGTTTGAGACCGTCACGCGGCCGCAGGCCGGGTCATATCCGGCGGCGGAAAACGCCTCCGCCACAACGGCGGACAGCCGGTCGATCAGCTTTTCCATGGGCGATCAGACTCCTTATCCTTCGATAAACAAAATAATTGAGATAACAATGTACAATCATAACAGAAATTCTGCCGGATGTCCAGTGCGGACCGAATTATTCCGGCAGCTCGCGGTACATGGCGGCCGCGTCGTCCTTGCGCACGGCGTCGGCCACGGCCAGCACCTCCACGGCAAGCGTCCGCTGGCCGAAGGCGATGCGCAGCACGTCGCCGGGTTTTACGTCATAGGACGCCTTGGCCGGGCGGCCGTTCACGGTCACGCGCGCGTTGTCGCACGCTTCATTTGCCACGGTGCGGCGCTTGATGAGGCGCGACACCTTGAGAAATTTATCCAGTCTCATAGGACCCTCCCAATCAGCTTTTCTGGCCGCGCAGCTCGATGATGCGGTCGCGGAGCACGGCGGCGTATTCGTATTCCATCTGCTTTGCGGCGGCGCGCATCTCCTTTTCGAGCTTTGCGATCTCGCGCTCGCGTTCGGCGGCCGTCATCTTCACGCCGTCACGCCGCTGGGCCTCGCCCTCGGCCTGCGTGATCTCGATGAGCTCGCGCACGTCCTTCACGATGGTCTTCGGCACGATGCCGTGGGCCTTGTTATAGGCGTCCTGAATGCCGCGGCGGCGCTCCGTTTCGTCGATGGCGGCGCGCATGGCGGGCGTGATCTTGTCGGCGTACATGATGACGCGGCCCCCGGCGTTGCGAGCGGCGCGGCCGATGGTCTGGATGAGACTCGTCTCGCTGCGGAGGAAGCCCTCCTTGTCCGCGTCCAGAATGGCGACGAGCGAGACCTCCGGCAGATCGAGTCCCTCGCGCAGCAGGTTGATGCCGACGAGCACGTCAAATTTTGCCATGCGCAGGTCACGCAGGATCTCCATGCGCTCAAGCGCTGCGACGTCGGAGTGCATATAGCGCACGCGGATGCCGGCGTTCTGCAGATACGTCGTCAGATCCTCGGCCATTTTCTTTGTCAGCGTCGTGACGAGCACGCGCTCCTTGCGCTCGATGATGCGGTTGCATTCGCCGATGAGGTCGTCGACCTGCCCGTCGATGGGCCGGACCTCGACCTTCGGGTCCAGCAGGCCCGTCGGACGGATGACCTGTTCGGCGATCTGCCCGGCGCGGCTGCGCTCGTATTCGCCCGGCGTGGCGGAGACGTAGATGGCCTGATGGACCTTTTCCTCGAACTCCGGGAACGTCAGCGGGCGGTTGTCGAACGCGCTCGGCAGGCGGAAGCCGTATTCCACCAGACTCTCCTTGCGTGAGCGGTCGCCCGCGTACATCGCGCGCACCTGCGGCAGCGTGACGTGGCTCTCATCCACGAACAGCAGAAAGTCCTTCGGGAAGTAATCCAGCAGCGTCATGGGCGGCGTGCCGGGCGCACGGCCGGAAATGACGCGGGAGTAGTTTTCGATGCCGCTGCAGAAGCCGATCTCCTGCAGCATCTCGATGTCATACATCGTGCGCTGGCGGATGCGCTGGGCCTCAAGCAGCTTGTCGTGCTCCTTGAACCAGCGCTCACGCTCCTCCATCTCCCGTTCGATCTCGAGAATGGCGCGGTTGAGCTTGTCCCGCGAGGCGACGTAGTGCGAGGCGGGGTAGATGGCCACATGGCTGATGACGCGCTCCGGCATACCGCTGACGGCGTTGATCTCGGAGATGCGGTCGATCTCGTCGCCGAAGAACTCCACGCGGATGGCCCGGCCGGACCAGTAAACGGGGTAAATTTCCACGGTGTCGCCGCGCACGCGGAACGTGTTTCGGGTGAAATTCAGGTCGTTTCGCTCATAGCGGATCTCTACGAGCTTCTGCATCAGCTCCTCGCGGGACTTTTCCATGCCCGTGCGGAGCGAGATGACCATGTTTTTATAGTCGATGGGGTCGCCCAGACCGTAGATGCACGAAACGGACGAGACGACGATGACGTCCCGCCGCTCGAACAGCGACGACGTCGCGCTGTGGCGCAGGCGCTCGATCTCGTCATTGATGGCGGAGTCCTTCTCAATATAGGTGTCCGTGTGGGCGATATAGGCCTCGGGCTGGTAGTAATCGTAGTAGGAAATGAAATATTCCACGGCGTTTTCCGGGAAAAACTCCCGGAATTCCGAGCACAGCTGAGCCGCAAGCGTCTTGTTGTGCGCCAGCACGAGCGTCGGGCGGTTCAGGTTCGCAATGACCGAGGCCATTGTGAACGTTTTGCCCGAGCCGGTCACGCCGAGCAGCACCTGCTCGTCCAGCCCGAGGCGGACGCCCTCCGTCAGCTTGCGGATGGCCTCCGGCTGGTCGCCGGTGGCGCTGTAGGGTGCGTGCAGCTTGAAATCCATGGGGTCTCCTTTCGCTCAGTCAAAAACGTACATGCCGAAAAAGGCCAGCAGGCCCGGCCCGCAGTCATATTCCATGCCGCATTGCTCCGCGAGCCTGCGCACGAAGATGCAGTAGGCCGACATGCACGAATAATACAGGTCCGGGTAGCGGCAGGGCTCGTGTTCCACGATGGCGCACGTCTCACACAGGGCGCAGCCGCTGGCCCCGACGGGGAAGCCGGGCACGTCCGCGCGGCGCAGGCGGCCGAGCAGACGAAGCGTTGCGGCGTTGTGCTCCTTTTTCGCTGCCTTGATTGCCTTCGAGTCGCTGTAGTCCGCGATCTCCCAGATCGTCTGGAGCACGAGGGCATGGCGGTGCGCCTGAATGCGCGCGCGCATCTCGTCCGGCGTGCCGCAGTCGGGCGGACAGCTGTAATTTGCGCCGTATTTTCCGCAGAGATTCTCGGCGCACAGCGGCCGGAACGACGGATCGAAGGGAATGTCCTTCGTGTCGGTCACGACCGCCGCCGCGAAGCCCTCCTCTGCCGCTATGGATGTCATTTCTTCCCAGGTCATATCCTGCGCCTCCAATCATGGAATTATCGTAATATTCTAGCATGTTCCGGAGAAAAATGCAACATTTCGGGCCGAATATTGTAGGGCCTGCGGCAAGCAGAAAGTTTCCGGTCGTGCGTTGTAGGGGAGCGGACAGCCGGGCCCGGCGCAGTACAAACGATTTGTACCAGCTACCGTTAAAATGGAAAAAGCTATCGACTTGTCATTGCGAGGGCGCTTTGCGCCCGTGGCAATCTCGGGAAGGCACTTGCAGTCTGTACAAGCTACTGTTAAAACGGTGTGCACCAATTGCGTCTGTAGCGGCGCTCAGTGAGCGCCATGCAGGCCAGCAGCATGTGGCACATGGATTCTGTGGCGTGACGCCTCCAGAATTGTCATTGCGAGGGCGCTTTGCGCCCGTGGCAATCTCGCAGTACCTGGCCGGATTGTGGGAAAGCTGTCGGCGAAATCGTAATTGCCTGCACGAGATTGCCACGTCGGCCTCCGGCCTCCTCGCAATGACAAACCTTTGGCCTTCCCTGTTTTATCGACAGCCTGTTCGGATCGGCAGCAATGCGCCGGGCCCGGCTGTCCGCTCCCCTGCAATGGGCAGCAAAAACCCGCAGCGGCTGGCTGCGGGTTTCGGGCTAGGTCTTGCGGATGAATTTTTCGCCGCATTTCGGGCAGCGGATACACAGCTTACCGCGGTGCTTCGGGACCCGGACGGTCTGCCCGCACGACGGGCAGCGAAAATAGCGGTTGTTGCGGTCGCGCAGCCGCATCCACAGCTGCAGGAACCGGCGGTTCTCCCGCTCGCGGCGGCTGAGATTCCGCGAAAACATGCGGACCATGGCGAGGATCAGCAGACCGTACATCAACAGTGACAGGATCGGTGCGATGATGCCGCGGTAGACCGTGCTGGTCCGCAGCGCGTAGGTCAGGATGGTATTGGTGAGGCTCAGAATGACGGCCAGCACCAGCAGGAGCATATTCAGTTGATCAGAACCGTAGCGGCCGTACATCCATTTGCGGATGCTTGCGCCCAAACGTCGGAACATAGTTATCACCTGAGAACAATTATAATGCGGTGAGGCGGATTTACAACCCTTTCCCCGGAATATTTACGATTTGTTTACGAATTTATTGCAGGGCTGCCCCGGCGCAGAACGATCACCGCGACCTCCGGCCGGTTGAACAGGCGAAAGTGCACGTTTGTATAGCCAAGCCCGCGGCTGACATACAGGGCCGTTTCGCCCTGCCGGTAAAGCCCGGCATCCCATGCGGGGAACAGCCGCCGGTCCGTGCCGAACAGCCCGCCCACGAACGGCAGCCGCACGACGCCGCCGTGGCAGTGCCCGGCCAGTACGGCCTGCACGCCGAGGGCGCTCCATTGCGGCAATTGGTCGTTACGGTGCGTCAGCAGCAGGAGAAAGGCGGCCTCTCCGGCCTCCGCGCGGATATCCGCGATCAGCTCCGCAGGCGTTTTGCGCTCTGCCGGGCCGCAGGGGTCATCCGTTCCGGCGACGATGAGCGCGTCTTCTCCGCGCCGGAGCACGCGCCAGTCGTCCTGCAGCACCGTCACGCCGCAGGCGCGCATCTGCGCCAGAATGCCGCGCAGGCCGGGCACGCGCCATTCGTGATTACCCGTCACATAATACACGGGCGCAATGGCGCACAGACCGCGCAGCAGCGGCGGCAGCATGGCAAGGTCCGTGTGCTCGTCGAACAGATCGCCGTCGATGCAGATGAGGTCCGGCTCCGCCCGGCGCACGGCCGCAAGCAGGCGGCGGCTGCCCCGGCCGAACACGCGGCCGTGCAGGTCAGCCAGCTCCACGATGCGAAGCCCGTCGAACGCGGGCGGCAGGGCAGGGGAGACGAGCGCCGTCTCGGTCGTCTGCAGGCTGCAGTTTCCCCACAGCAGGAATCCGGCGGCAAGCAGGGCCGTCAGCACGAGCAGGACGGCGGTTTTCCGGCGGCGCATAGGACAGTCCCCCTTTTTTTGCTCCGGAAACAGATGGCAGCACCGCATAATTCCCCTTTGGCATTCGCCGGACATTTTCCGCCGAATGCTCTCGCTGAATTGTGCGGTGTTGCCGGAGCTTTTTTGCACAGTTGTATTGTATGCCGGAGGAAAGTTTGCTATAATGAGAAGATGAAAAAGAATTTAAGGAAGCACCGCACAATTTGGCGAGAGCATCCGGCGAAGGCCGAAGATGCCGGGATGCGGTGTGGCCCTGATCAGGATGTGTATCTGGTGTGAAGTACGGAATCTGGAACACCGCCCTGCCGGACAGCGCCGCGGTCGATGCGCTGCAGCAGGCGGGCTATTCGCCTTTGACGGCGCGCGTGCTGGCCGGGCGCGGCTGCGGGACTCCGCAGCAGGCGCAGGAGCTGCTGTGCGCGGACGCGCCGCTGTTTGACCCCTTTCTCCTGCGGGAGATGGACCGCGCCGTGCAGACGGTGCGGCAGGCGCTGCAGCTCGGGCAGCGCATCGCCGTGTTCGGCGACTATGACGTGGACGGCATCACGGCCACCTGCCTGCTGACGGATTTTCTGCGCGGCATGGGTGCGGACTGCGTCGTCCACATCCCCGGGCGGCTCGAGGAGGGCTACGGCCTGAACGCCGGGGCCATCCGCCAGCTCCATGCGCAGGGCGTGCGGCTCATCATCACGGTGGACTGCGGCATCACGGCGCTGGAGGAGGCCGAGCTCTGCCGGGAGCTGGGCGTGACGCTCGTCGTCACGGACCATCATGAGTGCAAGGAGCAGCTGCCGCAGTGCGCGGCCGTTGTGGACCCGCACCGGCCGGACCGGACGTATCCGCACACGATGCTCTCCGGCGTCGGCATCGCCTTCAAGCTGGCCGCCGCGCTCAGCGGCGATCAGGACGGCGTCGCCCGTCGCTATTGCGATCTCATCTGCCTCGGCACGATTGCAGACGTCATGACGCTGCAGGGCGAGAACCGCCGCCTTGTCGTCATGGGCCTCGAGGCCCTGCGCCAGCCGCAGCGGCTGGGCCTGCGCGCCCTGATCCATGCCTGCGGCTGCGACGAGCAGGAGATCACTGCCGGGACCATCGGCTATATACTCGCGCCGCGTGTCAACGCCGCCGGGCGTATGGAGCAGGCTGAGCTGGCCGTGTGCCTGTTTCTGACGCAGGACCCGCAGGAGGCCGACCGGCTGGCCGAAACGCTCTGCCGCCTGAACCGCGAGCGGCAGACTATCGAATCCGAAATTTACAGTGAGGCCGTCAGCCGCCTGCACGGCGCACCGGACGGCGCGATCGTCCTGGCGGGTGAGCACTGGCATCAGGGCGTCGTCGGCATCGTGGCCTCGCGCCTTTCCGAGGAATTCTGCCGCCCGACGTTCCTCATCTGCCTGGACGGCGAACGTGGCAAGGCCTCGTCCCGCTCCTACGGCGGCTTTAACCTGTTTGCCTCACTGACGGAGCTCTCCGGCCTGCTTGAGGGTTACGGCGGCCATGAGCTTGCCGCCGGGTTCACGATCGCCCGGAAGAATATCGACGCCTTCCGCGCGGCCATGTGCCGCTGCGCCGCGGCCTATGCGGCGTCCGCTCCGGTGGAGGCCACGCTGCAGGTCGACTGCGAGATCGAGGCGTCCCTCCTGACGGAGGAGAACGTCCGCGGCCTTTCGCAGCTCGAGCCATGCGGCGCGGGCTGCCCGAAGCCCGTGCTCAGCCTGAGCGGCCTGACCGTGGAGCATGCCATGGCCGTCGGCAGCGGCAAGCATCTGCGCCTGCGTCTGCAGGCTCCGGACGGCACGCCTGTGCAGGCCATTTTCTTCTCGGCCGGGCGTCTGTCGGCAAAGCTCCGTCCCGGCGACCGGGTCGACGCAGCCTTTACGCCGCAGATCAACGAATTCCGCGGCCGCCGCACGGTGCAGCTCAATCTGATCGACCTGCGCCGCGTCGAGCCGACGAGGCTCTATGACCGTTTCCGCGCGCACGAGGCGCTGCGCCCCGACGAGCTGCGGGCGCTGGCCCCGGACCGCGAGGATGTGATCGGTGTCTGGAACTTCCTGCGCAGCGCCGCGCCTGCCGGAACGGAGCTGCGCGAGAATACCGACCGCCTCTGCCTGCAGATCGCGGCGTCCTCTCCCCGGCCGCAGGCGCCGCGCCGCGCCATTGCCTGCCTGGAGATCCTGGCCGAGCTCGGCCTTGTGTCTCTGCGGCGCAGCGGCAGCGCCATTGCGGTGCGCATCGTGCCGCACCGGACGAACCCACTGGAAAACAGCGTGCTGTTCTGCACGCTCCGCAAGCTCAAAGCAGGTGATTGAATGGAAACCTTTCAGGAACACTATCTCAGCATGAAGCGCACCATCGCGGCGCGCAAGCTGAATGTCGATATGGCCCTCATCGACCGCGCCGTGGACTACGCGCGCGAAAAGCACAAGGACCAGAAGCGCAAGGACGGCTCGCCCTATATCATCCATCCGTTGGCTGTGGCGGAGATCGTTGCGGAGATCGGCCTCGATACGGACGCCATCCTCGGCGCGCTGCTGCACGACTGCATCGAGGATACGGACTCGACCTATGACGACATCGCCCGCAATTTCGGGCCGACGGTCGCCTCGCTCGTCGAGGGCGTCACAAAGCTGACGCGCGTGGAGTATTCCACGCTCGAGGAGCAGCAGATGGAGAACCTGCGCAAAATGTTCATGGCCATGAGCAAGGACATCCGCGTCATCCTCATCAAGATCGCCGACC
>OHAF01001292.1_pt1 | contig 23664 bp, 23 predicted proteins | sample 1577041 | NCBI WGS metagenome assembly OHAF01 (sample SAMEA3541495, study PRJEB24748) | human gut metagenome | biome: human gut; feature: human-associated habitat; material: faeces | place: China | collected 2012
TAATAGACCCATTGGAAGAGTCAAGTATGCACTGGCTTAATTCCGCCAACGGGTTTAATTTATAAGTTAACAGATTAGATGGTAACTTATATTCACATGAATTATTTGCTTGAGCCAGATGTTTTATCAACTTATTCCAACTTTTAAGTGTAAGATCTGATATAGAGGATGTTGCCTTTTTACAGAACTTTTTCAATATTCCATCTTTGCGTTCAAAATTAATATGTCCTTTTCCGTCATCAATAGGTCTTAATCCTTCCACAAAATCGGTATAGTCATAAGAAGGATGGAACTGAACAAACTCTACTTCAGCATTCATAGCCTTAGCTATTTCTTTTGCAAGGAATGTCTTGCCTGTACCTGGAGCACCGGTAAGAACAAGGTTTTTATTCGCCTTAAGAAGATTTATGTATGATTGGATATTTTCCATACTATGTATTTGGTTCTTTGATAAGTTTATAAGATATTCACGAACTTGCCATGGGTAAGTACAAATGTCATAGGCAGAATAGCTTTTTAATTTGTCTTTAAAGTAAGACAACAGACGGTTGCTACTTTCGAACCAACTTTGAGAGTCTGGATCTGGAACATCTTTTAACCTTGCATTCCGCATGAGTCTAAATGTTTCATTTAAACAATCCTCTTGTACTATTGTACAAAGCAAGTTGGGTTGTAATGAAGCAATAAGACGGTTGGTAGCAGCTCTTCTATCCTGACTGGTTCGTTCTCTAAGAAATTTCTTAATCTTATTGTAGATATCCCATAATGGTTTATCTTGACTTTCGGCTATAGTTTTCAGCATTGGAGCCAATTCGTTCCAATCTTGTTTTATCTTAATCTGTTCTTCTTTTGTAAAATAACCTTGTTTTAACGAAGATACACATTGGGCACATCCTCGTTCAAAAAACTCATGAAACAAATCTTTGTTCCAGTCTTTCCAATTTTCGCATAATCTGGCACTTTCGATAAATAAAGGCACAAAGTGACAGTAGTTGTCATGCCATTCTTGCCAAATTTCTATTTTACTAATAATATCTTGTAATTCCATATGGTCTTTTATTTTTACTATCTTACCAAATACTATATTACTCTGTCATAAGCGTAACGTCCACTCTTACTATTGAGCAGCAGTTAGAACATAAAGTAGTTGTATGAATAGCATTTTAACCTTGCCTTTCATTTATTCGTTGTAAAGGTAACTATAATATTACAAATCTACAAATTTAACAAATGCTTACGACTATATAATAATGATTATTTCGGCATTTTTCTGCAAAAATTTAAGCCACTCACCATACGATGAAGTTTTGCAGCATCGGTGGGCATAAACTCAAACGAGTCGAAGTCGCCGTAGCAGGAGCAGTAACCTAACAGATATTTTGCGGCGCGATAGAGTCTGTAGAACACGTTGCCGGGCTTTAACGACACACTTACCGACATCTCGTATTTGGTCTGCACACTTCCGTCCGTGAGCGTATTTTGATAGGCTTCAAAAGCCACGTCATACACATTCTCGTTGCTGCAGAATGTGAAATGAAAAGGAACGGCAACCTTATCTGTATCCGAGTCGCCTCTGTCCAAAAAGTTGGCAAACCATTCCATTCTGTCGGCATCTTCGGGACGTAACAACAACGAGTCGAAATCGCCGTCTTTGCGCTTTTTGCCAAAGAGATATTTTGTAGCGTTTTTCAGTTTTTCCCAAAACTCAAGGTGAACAATATGGAAACATCCATAAACAACGTGTTCTTCGTTTTCCATGGGTTCGAGGGTTTCTAAAACCATCTGATGACTAACATCATGACATCTGCAAACAAAAAAATCAGTCTTTTCCATAAATCTTAATTTAGATTAATAATAATTTTGGCAAAAGGGCTTAGTGGTATTTTTTATTTTGCAAACACCATGCCAAGAACGGCATCGTTATCTTGGGTCATAATTATTTTATCTTCAAAGTTCGTAGATATTATTTCTGTTTATGCGACGATTTACTCCATGTTTTGATTTCTGCCAACAACTCCTCCTTATGTTTGGCAGATAGTCACTTTATTCTGTAGGTTTCACCACAGCTCTCCACTCCATAAACTGCTTGGTGGTTTCTCCGCTATGATGGTCGAGGAAGAGACTGTGGGTGGTGTCGAGCGCAGCAATATTCTGCATGTCCTCAGCTCAAGCTCGAAGTCGAAGAGATTCAGATTCTCCTGCATCCGTTCCTTATGAACAGTCTTCGGGATGATGATTACATCGCTCTGTAGCAGCCAGCGTAAGGCTACTTGTGCGGCAGTCTTACCGTATTTCTTGCCAATCTTGGTGAGGGTAGGGTTGGTGAACAGTTCGTTCTGACCTTCTGCTAACGGAGCCCACGCCATGAGCTTGGTGCCAAACTCATCCATGAACTTTCGAGTCTCGTGCTGTTGGTTGAACACATGCGTCTCCATCTGGTTCACCATCGGCGCAATCTCCATGTTGGAAGCCAGGTCTATGAGATGATCAGGGAAGAAGTTGCTCACTCCTATGGCACGAACCTTTCCTACCTTGTAAGCTTTTTCCAAGTCACGATAGGCACCATAGCGGTCGCAGTAAGGCTGGTGGAGGAGCATCAGGTCGATGTAGTCTGTCTGCAGTTTGCGCAGACTCTCGTCGATGCTCTTCATGGTCTGTCTGTCGCCATAGTTGGAAGGCCAGACCTTTGAAACGAGAAAAATCTCATCACGATTCACGCCGCTCTTCTTCCATGCGTTGCCCACGGCTTCCTCGTTGAGATAAGCCTGTGCCGTATCTATCATCCGATAGCCCACGCTGAGAGCATCCAGCACACAACGCTCACATTCATCAGGTTCCACCTGATAAACACCATAACCCAGTTGTGGCATTTCCACGCCATTGCTTAACTTTATCTTTACCATAATCAAAATGTTTTAAAAGTTCGTTTATTCCATTCTGCCATATTTCATTTCCACGCCCTCTTTATCATACTGCTTGCGTTTGCCGGTTGGTGGCTCAGTAAGTGTGATGCGAACTACAGCCGTGCGTGATAGGGAACGGGCGATGCTCTGGTCGAAAGCATCCGTGTGGTGAGGAAGAAAACGCTCACAGATTCGTCGGAGACCATGAATCTTCTCTGCTTCATCTGTCACGATTTCTGCCTTGCCGAATGCAATGGCAGATTTGAATTGCAGGGTGAAACTGCCGTCCTTCGGACCAACCGTAGGCGCACAACGGGTTACGGCCGAAAGGCAAACCTCAGGATGAGCCTTGATTGCTTCCAACTTCTTGCCTTCCAAGGCACCATGAAAATACCAATTTACATCATCATCTGATGCGAGTGACAGGGGTAAACCATAAGGTTTGCCGTCTTCGTCAATGAAACTGACAGTTATATACGGAGCCTTGTGCATTACTTCCAATGCCCACCCACTATCCATTGCTCTTGATTCCTTTCTCATTTTTATCCAATTAATTTGATAATCTGTTTATCCGAAGCATCAGGCAGGATTTCTTTCAGATGCTCGAAAATCCTTTGGTAAGATTCCAGGGGAGTGCGGTTGCATTGGCAAGCCTCCCTGCCATAGAGATCTTCGGGAGTATTGAGCAGCGACCATCCCCAGCCATATTCATGATTGTGCTTGTCGCGAGGGTAGATGAAATCCTCGGTCACGATGTAAGTCGCCATTTCCAGTCGGGTGAGATAACCGTCAAACTTGCTTCTCATTCCCTTGACCTTCGGTCTTCCTCCTTCTTGCAAGGCAGAGTTGAAGCAAGCTTCACTCTGCTCTTGCTTCGTGCGTCGGTTTTCCGTGAAACCGCAGGCTGCCCGAAGTTCTCTTGTGGTGAGACTGCCGGTAGATTGAAGCGTGCAGAGAATGGCTCCTTCTATCGAGTCATCATCTGGGCGAGGGAACTTGCTTCTTCTGTAGTTACAGAAGTCCGGCCACCATTCCTGGCTGATGAATCCTGCTTTCTTGTTAAAGAACTTTCCGTACATACATGGCATTTCCTGCACAATCTCGCCTTTGACTTCGTCGAGCTTGCTCACGCTCGGCAAAGCTCAAGCAAGCTTGGCTTTGCTCTCGCTTAATCGCAACCTTCCATTTCCATAGCGGCCAGTCCCAACCGCCTTCAGGAAGTCTTACGTAACCGCAGTCTTCCGCCACGATGTCTTCGGCAGAGAAGCCTTCAATGCTACTATCAAGGAGAGGGAGGAAGCCGATTTTCTGAATCAGTTCCATCATGCCTGTTGCTGAATATATTTCTGGAAAATTCATAAGCTTCGTTCTTTATTTTATTATTATCAATTCATTCAGTTTGTCCTCTCTGATAATCTTCGGCTGAGCCTTGCCAGCGAGAATGAGAATCTTTTTACCATTACGATAAATATGAAGCTGTCGTGAGCGAACCACGGCAGTCAACTCCTCATCGTTCTGCATGGCTTGCCAGATAGGATAATATACTCCCTCAGGTTCAAACAACTTCTTCTGAAGATGTGAACAGAGGTTTGTTGTATCAATAGTCATTGCCATAATTTACTTCAAACTATTTGTTTCCAAAGATTCATGTGTAAATACGCCATCAGCGCAATCTGTATCAGCAGAATAGCAGGAATGCCGTATTTGAATTTCTTGTGCATCGTCTTATGGTGCCAGACTTTCATTCCCATCCATGCCCCGATGCTTCCTCCAAGTACAGCCAGCAATAAAAGCGTTACTTCCGGAATGCGCCATTTGGCTTTCTTCGCCTTGTATTTGTCAATGCCGTACACGATGAATGTAACTGCATTGATGGCAAGAAGATAGTAGGCGAGGCAACTATGTAATGTGTTCATACCCAGCCACCAAAGTAAGTTTCCTATTATGCGCATAAGATTATTCTTTTATATTTTTGATTATGTCAAGAATGGATCAAGCGTAGCCAGCAGTTCGGCTTTATCTACCACACCGCTTGTGCGCCACAATATCTTTCTTCCTTTGCAGAAAACTCCATCAGCATTTTCTGGGCAAGGGGAGCGTACCAGGTCTTCACCTCCTGCTCTGTAGGCGTATGACCGCCAGGGAAATGGAAGGCTTGATTGTAATGCTGTAGGAAGAGAGGGGAGAAGTGAGCCAGGGTGTCCTGCTCACCAAAAAGTCCCCACACACGATCCTTATAATATGGGTTGCAATGGTCAAACTGCACGGCTTCCAGCTCCGCAAACTCCTCAATCAGCGCCTCGTCAATCACCAGCCGCTGATTGCCGTCCCTTCTCGGTGCCTTGTATTCATGCTCGCCGATGCGCTCCTTTAGAAACTCCGTCATCATGAAATACGGATTGCCCAGCAGGGCAGGAATGCCCACCACCGGAGCCAGCATCTGGGCAAGGAAAGAGCCGCAGCTGTTGCCCAGAAGCAAGTCGGGCTGTTCCCTGTCGATGATGGAGCGAATCTCATTCAGTGCCTCCTTGGGGTGCAAAGGGAGGTCGGGAGTCAGCACCACCGTCGTCCCCTCAAACGCCTCTTTCAAGGCTCTCGCCATCGGACAACTGCCCGTGGCGAAGAATCCGTGTAAAAATAATATCTTCTTCATGATTTAATCTTCAATGTCTTGTTTACTTTGTGTCTCTTTTCTTGATAGGTCCGGAGTGGTTGCCTCTATTCAGCTTGATTCCGTTCTTGTTGAGAATGCGGAATACGGAGCTTCTGCTTCTGAATCCGCTGGCTCTCCAGATTTAATCTATCGGATGTCCTGCAACATAGAGGTTCACTACAGTCTTTTCTCTGTCGAGCTTCTGCGTCTTGCTGGCAGAAACAGGAGGCAGAGACACAATCATCTTCTCCTGCAGTTTGATTACATGCTCTGCAGATTTCCTGAGTGCAAGGACTTCGTCGGGCAGGGAACCAATCATTACCAATACGTCAGATGGTTTGGTTTCCGGAAACAGGATGTTGTTGGAGTCAATCCGGTCGTGGATGTTGATGATGCGAATGACCTTTACCCTGCAGAAAGGCTACTTTCCGATGCAGAAAATAAGGCAAGATACTTAATTTATTGTAAACCAATACTTTTTATATGTACTATTATGCTGCGAGTAACAAAGTAGTAACAAAATTTACCCTCTCTGCCATTTTGACATGGAGAGAGGGCTTTCAACGCAACTGATGAAAACAACATCAGTATGGGCGCAAAGGTAGGCAAAATATTTGAGATTAGATGAACCTACGAATGAAATTTAACAAAGGTTTTCTAAAAATCCACCCAATAGAGAGAATTAGCAATGAAAGGATTATCGGGAAACCGTTTTTGCAAGTCTTTTCCCATTTTGTCAGTTCTCTCGCCACAGGATATGGAACTTTGACCGCCTTATCCTTATAGACAATACTATCCTTATAATTTATAGGTGTCTTTGTCGGGATTGGTTTCTCCTGCGGTTTCGTGTTCAATGTATGGAATAGCGAACCGTCTGGATTGATACGAGCCAAGGATGATGCAAAGTCATTTTCAAGAAAGCTCGTACTATCTTTCACGGTTCTCTCTGCCTTTTGTGCTGGCACATTGAAGAACACGGTATCGGTTTTCCATTCAGTCCGATAAATGACCTTGATATTTGTGCTATCCTTTACGAAAGTTGGGGGGCGGTCTTGTTTTGATGTCTTGCATCCAATCAGAGAGATGATGATGACCATCAACAATGATACGATTGAAAGATGTCTCATGTTACAAAGATTTTATGTAAGTGATTATTGCATTAACGTGCAACTCTGTGATTTTTTGCTTTCCCTCTTCTGACAAAAGGAAATCCACATCATCCTTGTTGTCTTGGAATAGGTTTTCAGTCAACACGGCTGCGCAAAGAGTATCACGGCATATAGCGAGGTTCTGTGCGATGTACTTCTCTTTTGGTACTGCACGATTGCCCTTTAAGTCGAGATTGATAGCTTCATCCCAAAGGAAAGCAGCCAACTTCTTACTACGAGCGGATGCGTTCAAACCCACATGAGCAGAGAAACCTCTTGCATCATGCCATTTTCCATCACCTCCTGCTGCATTGTTATGGATTGAGAGTACCATCACATTCTTTGAGCCGAGCTTACGGCAAATGTCATTCACTCTCTTGCAACGAATGGATAGAGAAACATCCTCTTCCTCTGTCACGATACGCTCAGCATCATATCCACGACACTTAAAGCAGTTTTCCACTCTCTTAGCAATCTCTCTTGCATAGGCATATTCTCTGAGTCTGCCATCGGGGGATTGCTTGCCCGATGTATTGACACCATGCCCATTGTCTATAAGAATTTTCATCATTATATATTTTGATTGATTTTTTGTATATAATTTTTCCGAAAAATTGTATTTTCGTTTTTATGAGTTAAGTCTCTGATAGAAATCCGTCTTGATGTTGTCGTATGCGAGCTTTACGTTTGTGTATGCTCTGGCATTGTTCGCCCCATCCTCATTGTAGATTTCGCCCTCAACCACTTTCGCCACGTCCTCAACCCATTCGGATGCGCAAAAGTCTGATAGAGGTTTCCCACGAAACGTAAAGGGGTCAAATCTACTCTTACGGTCATCGTGTATGACTTGAAGAGACTTTCGTATCTTTGCTGCGGTCGCTTCATGGTCGATGATGTGGTTCTCTGTTCGGACTCTCTTAATCAATCGGCAAACTTGCTCAATGGATAGGTCGAAAGCAAATCCTGTGAGGTTTCGGATGCGGAGCATCGTCTCTGTCTTCAACCCCTCTGATATGTCTTGGAGCATATCGTTCTGGAGATGGGTTTCTGTCATCAATGCTTTCAAACCGTCCTTGTTGTCCTGCATCATATCAGAGATTATCGACTTGAACCACTTGAATATTGCTACCATCATGGCAGCAGAGAGTAACAGGAAGAAAGCAGCGGTTATCGCCATCATTCCGTAATCACTAACTCCCTTTGCGATTGCGGTTACATTCTGCACATCATTCATAGGGCTATTCTGATTATTCGTCCGATACCCACTCCTGCCATAGTCAGCCCGAAGTCTATCCAATCCCATTCACCGCCCCAAAGTTTATCTTTGAGTTCGAGGGATGCCGCCACACCTAATCCTGCATAGGCGGCGCAATAGTCGCCATCTGCACCTAAACCGATGCAGACTCCACCGATGAGATGTTTCCATCGGTTGCTCAATTTGAGCCATTCCAATATCTTTTTCATACCTTAATAATTTATAATTGGCTACAAAAATACAAATATTAGTGCGTATTAAGCACTAATATTTAGAATTTCTAACAAATCGGCTTCCAATTCATTGATTTTTTCTCTGATTGACTGCCTTTCTTTATGCAAGGTGACAATATCATAGGGTAATGTTTCACCGATAAGCGTAGCCTCATAACATTTAGTTACTTGATAATCTGTATCAGAAAGTTGTTGCTTTAATGTGGCAATTTCTTTCTTTTTCTTTTGAGTATCAATCACCTTTTCATATTTGTAAGATATGCTATCTCCATTATCAAATGGAGTAACACGAATTATATAACCATCATCCGTTTTAATTTTAGATGTATCTATATCGTCAACCTTTTTCCATTCAGATGGTAGATTTGCGATTTGTTCTTCTTCTGAAATGGTAATAGTTTCAATTATATCATCTGCAATTTTACGTTTTGTAATGATTGGCTCAATCTCTTTTGTAAAGAGGATGCCATTTTCTATATATCCAAATACTTGCATAGTCCTAATTACTTAAAGTGATATTGGTGAACTGCCCAAATGTCATAATTCACCTTGTTTATTGAATATGTAACTCTGCGGCATACCGTGACCCATCCACATGGGCAATCATAGTATTCATTTTCAGAGTCATCATCGTAGATATGTGTTCCGTCTTTTGTATCTATTCGTGTGACTCCTTGCCCCATTTGGATAAACTCTACTTCCATACCCTCATAGGCATTTGATGGGAGATATATAGTGTTTGTTTTATCCTTGTTAATAAGTCCGATAACCGTTGTCTGTGTCTTGGATAAAGAATATCCGTCTTTACTATCCGTGAAATAGAATGTACTTTTTGCAAAGCCACATGCTTTAAGATTGTAGAAGAAACCACCATAAGCAGGAGCAGTACCATCGTTTGATGCTCGTCCATAGACTCCAGCCACAAGGCTTTCATCTTCATTCATAGACCAATCTCTTTTATTAAGATTTGCAAAACCCAAACCAACGATAGCCCCTCTTTGTGTATATCCAGATGACGATGGCATACCATCTGTTTCAGCAAGATTTGCGAATATGCCTGTTGGTGACATATAAGCAGTACCTGTTGAATATGATGGAGAATTTTTAGCCCTAACCTCAATAGTTCCATTATCCAAGCTCAAAGAAATCTTAGACCCATAACTATTACTGCCGAGATTATACTCACCGCCATTTGTATTCGTTTCCAAAGAGATGAGACCTCTTAGAGCATCCAAAGTGATTACATTACCTTGTTCAAGTGTCGATACAATTTTTCCATCTTTGATACGCCAATCACCAATATGCGCACCATTAACAAAAAGGAAATCAAGATATAAAACATCATCGACATAAGATAACTTATCACCAAGTTTCATCGCTCCTGTATTCAAGTCGAGCCAACTCTTACCATCTGCACTAACCACCTTATCGGTAGTGATACGAGATGGAAGTATCTCAGTGAAGCCATACAAATTGACATAGCTACGTTCATCCTCATAGGCACTATTAAGGATGCCGACCAAAAGATAATAATATCCGTCCACCGCATCCATATCAATAGCAGTTTCTGAGAGTGTAAACTCGCCCTTTGCGTTGGTGTCTGTACGGCTTACTTTGGCATAAAGGTAGTATTTCTTGCTATCATCATCAAGCACAGGAGAAAGATACTCTGCAACTTCCCAAACCTTATACTCACTATCCGCATGAATGCTTGATATGGTCGATATGCCGAGGGTCATGTGTTGCAAATAACCATGTGGGCAATGTAGCTGCTTTACCGCATTGTCATAGGTGATTAGGAACTCAATAGGAGAGAGTTTTGATTTACTCTCAACAAATCGAAATTGCAGACTCTCATCACCTACGAGCATCGCCATTGTCTGCACCGTGATAGGACTGACGGACTGAGAGAAATTCAATAGGGAGTCATTGAGCATTGATATTGTTTCCTTTGCATCCCTAAATCGTCTCTTTGTGTACTGCATGATGTCCTTTTTGGTATCATCAATGACAACTTCTGTATTGTCTATCTTTTTGAGGTCAGAAGCAACGGAACTGCCCGATACTGAACTTGAAAGCTCAATCGTAGGGGAGTAAGGCGAACTCAAATAATCCTTGATGCCTGTGATACGTATAGATACACCATCCTTGGCGAATTGCGTATCAGAGAATAGAATATATCCACCAACTTTCAAACGACCGCCCACACGTAACCAATTACGCTTTGACCATAGACCTTGCAAAGTTCCTGTAAACGTGAATTTCTGTTCCTCATGCTCATACATATACTTGACCGCTTCCCTAAACATATCCCATGATGCGCCTACCTTTTGAGTATTGTCGCAAATATAGGACTGAGGGAGCATGATGCCAAAGACGGCATAAGTGTCGAGACTATTTATAGGAAAGTCCTTGCTTGGAAAAGTCTGACCGTCCTCTTCCATAGGCACTAACTCAAACCTACGCTCTGCGTGCTTATACTTGAACTCAAATTCTCTTCCTGCAAGCATTCCAGATTGGAATATGAGCGTAGGGGTTTCTCCTGCAATGATGTAGTCATTGTAATTCAAATCGGATGGGATGTTATTGTCTATAATGTCATAGAAATTCTTATCCTCATTTATAATCTCCACCTTTGACACGATACCTATTCTTGATGGATAGAACTCATCGCAATCGAGGGAGTCTTCCTTGACTGCATCCGAAATCTTATCCACACGCTCAATATATAGACCGTCCGCATCCGTCTTGTAAGTCCTGCCCTCATATTCGAGAGTTTGAGACTTAGGCAAAAGCAGATACTGAGAGCCATATTTCGAGCGGTCGATATTATCCTCTCCACCTTGCACATAGAGCCTTTTGATAGGCATTTCGTCACTCTGTGAGGTTCTTCCCAAGCCTGGGATAAATCCGTTACCCTTACCGTATGAAAGTGGGAGAGGGTCATCCTTGAAGTATTCCACCTTATGAAGTGAAATCTTCTTATTTACGATTTCCCATTCCGTTTCAAAGGTATCGGCTATTGACTGCAAGGCTGCATCAATATAGGTATGGTTGAACTCGATGGTTTGCTCGTTGGCTTCGATACACTGACCGACTGACCAATTATCAGCACCCTCTTTCTCATTGAGGTTTCTGACAATCTCTTGTATAAACTCCATTGGAGTGGCACACATCGACCATTTCAAGCGTTTATCGACTGAGTTACGGAATTTGTAAAGTCCCATAAATTCATCGTCTTGCCCGAAAGAAATAGTATATTCAATGTTACGTGTGCCGCTCTTCTTGATATTCTGAGGTGAAAACACCTTAAACCGCATATTCTGATACTCGCACCATGTACCCACAGGAAACTCAATATACTCTGGCAAAGAGAATTTGAGTATTAACTGAGGTTTCTGCATAAGCGCACGATAACGGTATGAGTTGTCATCCTCATATATATCAAGAGTCGTATTGTTATAGTGAAGTGTTATCATCTTACTCTTTTTTGTAGTTGAAGTAAAAACGTCCGAACACTCGAACCGCTATATAATAGATGTATGCGATGATGGTCATCCGTACAAAGGCAGATGGATGTTTGTTTCTGTCATCCGTCACTTTCTTAATCATTCGGAAGAAAAGCAGTCTATCAGCATCCTTTCTGTTTGCCTTATTGCCGCCTCTGTCATAATCATCATCGTGCATACAGCAAGGAGTATAGAATTTCCTTGCATAGGGCGGCTTAATATATTTAAGCACACCCTTTTCACAACCGCATCCGTTACTCATCCCAAACTAAAGCAGAATAATCGACACCATCTTTCTCAGTCCATCCCTCATTAAGGCACTTAGAGATGTATGCGAAAGCCTTTGTGTAGAAATCCGTGAATGCTTCGAGCTTCTGGAATGTGTGATATACTGGTTTGCCGTCAACATCCTCACCAAGTTTGAACTTAATAGGTAACGTTGCGCCATCGGTCTGAACCGCCAAATCATAAGCAGCCTTAAAGTTGATTTGGTTCTCAGTTGATAGGTACACCGATTTACCATTCCACACGAAACCACCGAGGATAGTTGCATCCGTTTCCTTGTTGATAAGGATTTCAATGTCCTCTTTCAACTCTTCAATGGTTGGCTTATGGTCATAGTTCTTGCGATAATTGTAACCATTATCACCATCCTTGCCGAAACCGAATATCAAGAGATAGTTGGTTTCGCTCAATCTTACGATTTTGTCTTGTCGCTCATTTGCTCCATAGACTTTGTAAAAATCCTTATTCATCTATCTTTATATTTAGATTGTTAAACAATGCCTTTAACTCTTCATCGGATGGTATCTGATGACCGAAAGCAGTAGCGGAACAAAACGCATACTTAGGGAATGCGCCCGAGTAATCGGATGTTATGGAGCAGAAGAATGGCAGTTCACCATCTTTCTTATGTGCTTCCAATTCTTCCCAATTCTCTCTATCACCCGTCCAAAGTTTACGAAGTTGGTTTTGAAAGATGATACTGACCACGTATTTCTCTCTTGGTTTCTTTACAAGAGATGTGTCTCCACCTTTCGCCAAGGTCGCATCGACCTCATCCTTGTATCTCTTTTCCTCAATGGCTGGTATTACGTTAGACTCAAAATCCACCACGATAAATGGCTTGTGGTCTAATTCCCTGCCACTGATTTTGCTACCTCTAAAACTTTTCTTTCCGTTCACCGTCATCGGGCTACTCTTCGGTTTACCAAAATCTTTCATTCTTTTCTTCTTTAGTTTGTTCAATTCTTTCGGGTATAGGAGCGTTTCGAGTAGATGCCAACATCTTGCGTGCTTCGCCATACCCCAAAGTGAACCGATTATTTCTGTTCTTCTTTTTCTACTCTTTATGCGATGAAGTTTCCTTGCGTAATTCTTCTTTACTCTTTTTCTCAATCTGCTATATTCATCGGGATAGGTTACATATCCGAGAAAGTCCAATCCCTCATCAATGGGAAATATCCTCTCATTTGGCTTGATTTCCTGTTGGATGTAATCAATCCGCTCATGTACCAATCCCCTGCACTCCCAAAGGTACAACTTGCTCGAAGCCCCGATAAGTCCATCATCACAATACCGATAAAAGTGTTTGACTTCATATCTATCTTTGAGATAATGGTCGAGATATACGGACAACAGGAGATTGCAAACTCCTTGCGATGCCCTTAATCCCATACTCATCCCCAATCCATCGGGAAGCATCCTAACAAACTGCTCCATGATGCCGAGGAACTTCTTATCCTTGAATGTCCTTTCGAGTGCGTACATCGCAAAGTCTTGATGTACGGTGTCGTAAAACTTCCTTATGTCGAACTTATACCAAAACCTTATATCGGGATAGAGTCTCATGTCATTCTCGATATAGATTTTCAAATCGTGCATCCCTCTATTCTTGATGGATGCCGATGTGGTACGGATATATCTCTTTTGGAGATGTCTATCGACCACCCTCATCACGGCATTAACCTTGATACGAGCAGCCATGCAAAATACTTGGATATGCCTTATCTTTCCTGCCTCCTTGATAATCTTTGTATAGTAGCCACCATTCTTTGCTTCATCCTCAGTTGGTGGGCGATGCACTGGCATAAGGCTTATATGTCCGCTTAGTATCTCTTCACGAACTGATTGCAGAAACTTCTCTCTGTGCTTGATGAGCCATTTGCCCTCAACCAAGATTTCTTTGCGAAGTTTACCCCTTATGACCTCATCGAAACTATCTTCAAGATTTTGTTTGTCGATGATTTCTTCTATAATATATCCGTCTCTTTTCATTCGATTTTAGAAGCCTTCAATTTCCGTAAGCCCGAGATGTTCGAGAATTAACCTACCAATCTCTACTTACCAATGATATGTTTCAGTTTTCCGACATTGTGCCGCTTTTACTGAGGGTTGGGTTTCTCGCTCGCAGATATTCACCATTCCATGATGATTTTCCGTAGGAGCGATTTTATTGAAATTCTTGTTTTTATTGTTTGCAAGCCGAGAGCCGATATTCGTATTCGAGTTCGCAGAACCGTTATTCGCATTCGCATAGACGAGACCGCCATTCGCATTCGCATTGTTATTCGAGCGACCGACAAAACGGCAACGTTGAAACCCTCCACCTTTTTCTGTTATATCATTTGTGTGCGAGGCGGCGACCTCATTCTTCGGGTCGCTACGCACACGCATAAACGCATTTTCCTATTCATATTTTATTCGTTTTTTATCTTTATTTTTCCTCTGAAGGCAAGCCGAGAGCCGATATTCGTATACGAGTACGCAGAACCGTGACCCGCATACGCATAGACGAGACCGCCACCCGCATTCGCATGGCTACTCGAGCGACCGACAAAACGGCAACGAGCGGATGTGTACCACTGACAATCGGTATAGTTTGCAGCCCATACAGAGTTATCTGATGTCACCTTGGATGCAATCACATCGCAATATCTACCGTGCTTTACACGACCGATGCAATAACCCGAAACATTCAAGCCCTGCACAATTCTCTCAGTCTTTGTGATAGGGTCGAATATGTGCCATTTATGGTCTATCGGGTATGAGCTGATTTCGGTCATCTTCGATTTGAGAGCATCGGCATAGTTACTGATATTGATAGCAACATTATCCATAATCTCCCATGTGCAACCAAAGAATGACTCAAAGCCAAGGCACTTGTTACCGCTTAATTGTCCTCTGGTACTATCAGAGTTACCGAGAGCATCCGCATAGCCTGTCGTACCTCCTGCACCTCTACCATATCCGCAAACCAACTGAGCATCACGATTGCCGACAAGTGAGAAATAAAGTATTGCCATCAACTTGCTCATCTCATAGTCGAACAACTGATAACCGCTACCTCTTCGGGCTGCAAGGTTTTGGAAGTCCTTAAAGGTATAGTTCATTGCTCCTGTTGGAGTGTTCGTAGGCTTACCCTCATCATCATATTTCCATTCTGCCGATGTCGTTGATGTGCCCGTACCACAGCGCACATTTGCACCCGAAATGGAACGTAACTGAGTCAAACCATCCACGGAAGCATGATATACACCTCCAAGCCACTCATCGTTATGCACCCAATCAGGCTCAATCGCCTCCACCTCTGCACTATCTACCGAAATGGCTTCAAGTGAATTGTTGTTCACGGATGATGCAAAGACGAAACTCTTTGCCCCTGTTGGCACATCGGTAAAGATATAATCACCCTCCACAAAGTCAAACATGGAACTTGAAATCGCCATGTTGAATGTCTTGATGATAACTCCATCTTCATTGAGGAATACACCACCGATATTGCTATTGTTCAAGCCTGGGTATCTCACCTGCTTCATACCGCTCACATCAATCAGATAAGCGTTGTAGTTTGGTGTATCTGATAGCACTCCATCCGATGCAAGTGTTGAACTGCCCAATTCCACAGAATTAACCATCACCGCAGAGTTTGCCTTATAAATGATGTCTTTCAATGTCTTTCGGACAATCTTACTTGCGGTAGATAACGGCTCAGATGTGAGACTACTCCATGCGATATACTTCTTTTGGTTCTTGAAGTCGTTGATACCCTTGTACCATAGAGCAGGGCAGCGCATCATTACATCAAAACCATCTCCCAAACTATCATTGAAATCGAAAGTAGAACCATCTGGGAGTTGTTGGTAATTGCTTTCGCTAATCCTTTCTCCCTCCCATATTCCTGTTGAAGTGTTGAGTTTTCCTTTTACAGGGATAAGTTTCTTTCTGATACGAGCAACGTGACCGCTTGCAGTAAATTTCTCTCCTGTCGTGCCGTTGTCGAGGTTCGTGACATTCTTAGGGTCATCCACCGTATCATCGAACACGACCATCGTATATTGCGCATTATGAATTGTGAGCAATGGGAAATAGTCTTGCAACGATTTCAACTCACTATCATCAATGAGTTTTGATAATATCCATTTTCCGCTCAATCCATCACAAGCATTATCAAGGTCAGAACCAATACCCTTTGCGCCTGTGCTTTTGAGTGCCGTGAGGATGCTTGTATCTGCCGTAATGTCGATGTTAGGCACGGATATTTCACCGATGGCTGCACCTCCATTTATAGTGTCTGATAGAAGTGTGAATGTGTCTATCTTAGTACATCCCGAAATCTGCAATCTCTTCACGTTGGAGAACCCTGCAATCGTAAGACCACCATTAGGATAGGTCAGATTTGGCAAGTTCACGAATGATAGAGATGTCATCGTACTTGGCAATGTAAGCGTTGATATTGGCGATGTCTCAGCAGGAGTGAAACTCTGCAAGTTCGAGCCAACTGCAAGCACAGAAACCAATCGAGGGCAATATGTCGCATCAATCGCAGTAAGTGGGAAGTTACGCACATCCAACTCTTCGAGGAATGGCAACTGACCGAGATTAAGGTTCGTAAGTTCCTCTCCTGTCTTTGTGGCTGGCGAATAACTTGAACCACCGATGATGAGTTTCTTGATGAGAACCAACTGAGAAATATCCCATCCGCTTTGCTTTGGAGTCGCATTTCTGATGTCAAGTTCCCCGATACGGTCAGCACCATAGATGTAAAGCATCACACCGCTTGCAAGGTTTGTATTGCCCGAATAAAGTGTTGTGCTTTCTCCTGCTTTCAGATAAACGCTTTGTCTCATGCTCATAGTCTGGTCAACTCCGATACCAAAGAAACCATCCTTTGCAGCAGTTATCTTAACGCTCATGTTTCGTCCTGTGCATCGCATGGAGACTGCCGATGAGTAAATATCTCCACATTGATAGAAACCATCACGATAACGGAAACGAGTCTGAACGAAATCACGCAATCTTTGTATGCCCAATCCGTGCAAGGCATAGAAGTAGTTACTATCTGCCTTTGATGCTTCGATGTACTTTCTGATACCATCGAAAGATGATACCAACTTCGCCCACTTGCTCAATCGGTCAGTAATCCAATACTTCTCGATGCCATCCGTAGAGAATGGGCGTAAACCCGATGATAGTGTGGTTGTGCGCATCTTCTCACAGATGGATGCTACGGTAACGGTCTTTGTCGAGTCGTTCTTGTCATTGTCCGATGTGTAGTCATCTACCCAAATATAATCAGAGTTTGCAATCTGAGTAAACAGAACGCTGTCATGTCCTTGATACTTGCCCTCTGTGTCGTTGTTCGGGTCAAGTTCCGCATCAATGGTGAGACCGCAATCGTTATCAGAGCCGTTGATGGTATCGCCATCATAGAGGTGGTTCAAATACATTCGTGTCTGTCCGTCTGTATCGAGATAGAAACCTACCATCATATTCTTGCTTCTCTGGTCAACTGCCGCAATGTAATCCGTGAAAATGTGGTAACATATCATAGAATACACATTCGCCATGTTGTGCAACTCATGCTTGAACTTCAATAGACGATTTGCCTTTGTTCCTGCAACGGTCTTACCATCGAGAGTAATGTTTCCGTGCGAACTATCCAAGTTATGATTGCAGTCTTGACACCATTTCAGCCATCTATACAACTGATAAGGTACTTTTCGACCATCCCCATAGGCGGCATTGAGGTCATCGTTATCTGGGTAACGACTTTCAAAGTAAGTTAGCCATGTTGGTTTACCCTTTGAGTCTGGTGCAAGCATATCGTCAATACTATCCACACCTTGAAACCAATCTAAATAATCATAAGCACGAAGCTCGTAATTTTCCACAGGGTTCACCACATCGCCTGAAATGCGCCATCTGCCGCCCTCATAGGTCATTGTTCCTGTTGTCTCAGTCCATTTGTCAGACTGATAACGGAATACCTTATGTTTGTCACCACAGAACTCACTCAGTACATAGATTTGTTCCTTATCCCATCCCGATTTGTCGAGTGAGGACTCGTAATCATCGAGAGTTTGGTCTCTTACTGCTATGAGTTCGATGAAATCACCATAATTCAAGCATCCGAGATTGTAACCGTCCACTTTCTCAAAACCGAAAACGACCGCATCGCCCTTGTCATGGTTCCAATTTCCCTTTGCGTGGAAATATCCGTAACTTGGAGATGTTGCATCCGATGAGTTCATATCAGTACGGAAGAATGCAATAGGTACACTATCAATGGATGTATTGAGAGTATATTTGCCCTTGTAGGCATTTTGCGCAGGTGTCATGTAGTTCTTGCCCAATGCTCTTTGAAGCTCATTGTATAGCTGACATGAAGCACCGTTATTCGCACCTCCCGACTCAGAATAATCGACCTTTACCGTTATGATGTTGGTAGGGATGGAGTTCTCCATCGGTTGCACACGACTTTGAGCCGCATTTGCCGCACATTCATCGTACTTTGCCAAATCCTCAGCGGAAGTAAACTCGCTACGGTCATGCAAAAGTGTAACCGTGCATCCCTTAAACTTCATCTTTACGTTCTTGATAGGGCGCATAGATGATGTTGTACCTTGGTTTGTCGTTGGTACGTTGATAGCCTTGAAATCCTGCCAAGGTCTATCTGGGAAATACGCATACACATCAAAATATCTCTTTGTTTTCTTGTCTCCATCGAGACTTTCGAGATATGGGGGATATTGGTCTTCTGTGTCTCCTGTGTCCGCATTCTTGCAAAGCACGAAATATGGCATACCGAGATTGTAGAGGGCTGCTGCTTGTGGTCTGTTGATGGCTGGCTTTCCCTCTGCCGATTGGGATGCCATTACTCCCTTGTTAAAGTTGTATTCGGTAATCATCGTATCAGTATTGGATAACTTCAACAGATAATTGTCGAAACTCTGTTCAAACGAGTAATAGGTTTCCCATGCTCTGATATTATAGAGGTACAAATCGCCCTCAGTTCCATCGAATGTGATAGGTGTCGCATGACGGCTCAAAGAACCCTTATCATAGTAACAAGCACCAATTAACTCACCATCGAAATACATCTTTGCTACTCCGATATTTGCATAAGGGGCTTGTGAAGTAGGCTCTATCACGATGGCTACATCCGTAAGACTATCCTCTTTGATTGCCGATGTGATAGTATGGGCTACGGTTGCGGCATTGTCAGTAGTGAACACTACATCCTTTCCTGTAACGTAGAAACCGATACCATTTGAGATGCAAGAGATTAACCTTGCATCATCATTTGCGATGTGCTTTGCCTTGATACGGAATTGAATAGCGAGACCGTTTGACTCAATGGATGCTTGATTGAACGGCATATAATTGAGGGATGCGGTCACGTTCTCAGCGATACGAAGTGCCATGACTCCCTCATCGTTTTCCGTGCCGTATTGCTCTGTACCGTAACTATCCTTTACAAATCCGTTGGTGGAGTAGTTTGAGCCTTTCACACTTAAAGTATATCCATTGTCAGTAATGGTCTTGTCGGCATCCGAGTTACTTCTGCTCGCCATATCCATATCAAAAATAAGTTGGGCAGAAACCGCCTCTATATCGAGGAGTGTTCCCAAAACCTTGAATGATGCTGATTGTGATATTTTCCCCGATACCGACACATACAAATCAAATCTTACAGAACCATCAATGATAGTGTCTGTGACCCTTTGCGTATAGGTATATGTCTTGTTTCTTTGTGCCGTTACCTTTTGTTTGTACTTGGTGGTATTGTTCTTGTACTCTACAACAATCGCCTCTATTGTAGATGATGATGGTGAATATACGGCAAAGTCCATCGAAACGGTCTCATATCGTTTCACCTCTGCCACTGCTTTCTCAGAGTACCATCTTGTTACGCTTATAGGGGTAGTGTTGTCTGCATCCACTACCATAATAGCGGTATGGAGATAATTACCCTCCACGCCCGATGCTATATCCACACCATGAATACGAAGAGGATAAGCGCCATGAGAAAGAACCTCTCCGACACAATTCTTAGGATTGATGGAGATACTATGTGAATAGGTGTCCGATATGGTTGCAGTTCCGAGCGTCTTCCACTCATTTTTGATGTAAATCTCAACGGTGCATAAGATGCCCTTATCGCTCGCATTATTGGCAAAACGATACATCGGGAGTGTCTTTGTCGCACCTCCCACATTTACAACGGTAGATGAGGTATAGTTAAGAGTCTGCTCGCTCTTGATGGTAACATCCACCGCAGTAACGTTGATGTTTCGGCTTCCTGTATGGTCGCTATCATCGTAGGCGATGAGTTTGAACTTTCGGGATGATGCCTGTGTGAAGTATGATGACAAGTCGAAAGAGAAATCATAACTCTCGCTATCTGCCGATGATGCTTGGTTCAATCGGTATGTTTCCAAGAGTTGATTTGTGTCTCTGTCGTATAGTTCGACCCTCTCAATCATATTCGAGATTTCTTGCCCTCCCTGCTTTGTCACACTGAGAATAGCAGCTTTGAGGATAACAGAACCTCCTGCCTTGGCATACAAAGGCGCACTCTTTGGGATGATGCTTACAATCGTTCCCGAACTCTCACCGCTGCCTGTGCCGACTGCAAACTGCTGCTCATCTCCCACGGTCTCACCTTTGGCATTGACCATAGAGATTTTGATTACTCCCTCTGTCTCTGTATCGACATGGAGATTAGCAGGAACGTACTTATACGCTCCACCTGTCGAGAAAGCATCCTTACCATCTTCTTGTGGCTCTTCCTTGGTCTCAACCTTAGAACCTCCTGCACCTCCGAACTCATGCCACAAGGATGCTTCACCGAAATCGGATGCTTCACCCTTGAATTGTTTTGTTTCCCATGTGTTTTCTCCTATCTTATAGGTGATAACGAGTCCGCTCTTGGCATAGTTGATGCCGCTATCGGTCTGCAACTTGGTAATGGCAGAAATGGCATATTCCAAGGTGTAGAATGATGCGGATGTGCAAGCACCGCAAAGAGCATCCACGTTGATAAGGGTTTCCGCTCCTGCGCTCATTCCTGCAAGGTCGAGCCATAACTGGGTATTCTTGAAGTTCGTTGGTTCTGTGTCAGAACCTACATACTGATAGGTCTTCCAAGAGTTCTTTGAGATGGCAAAAGTGATTTGCATACCAACAGAAGAGAAACCTTTGTTATATGTTGCAGTAATTGCAGTTTCGAGGTCATAGTAACCCGAAATAGGCTGCTCGTTGGTTACGTTGTAGCAGTTTCCGACCGTTGCGCTACCACTGCCAAACTTAGACCAAGTTTCAATATCCGTGAAATCGACTTTTTCCTTACCGTTCCATTGGTATGTTTCCATCTTCCCATCAGTGCCAAGGAAGGTGATAACGACACCTTGCGTTTTGTACTCTCTCGCTTCATCGTTGGCATAGAGCAGCCCCAATACAACATTGAGAGACATTGCATTGTAATTGTCAAGCAACTTGTTTGCGTTGTAGAATTGACGTGGATAGACCGCTTCCTTGATTTTTTCATCCACCGCCGATGAGTCTGTTCCTGCAATAACGATGTCATTTGCGGTACTATCCCATATATATAGTTTGCCTTTACATATATAGGCTTTGTCCTTGCGAATGGATAGATGGGAAAGGTCTGTAAAGTACAAGTCTGCGCTTGGTTCTGCCGCCCAATTATTATAATACTTGCCATCCACTTTGTACGCAAAGACCTTGCTATAACGTACAAAGATAATCTCCCCAACCGTAGAACCTCCATAAGATACGGATAGGATTGACGCTCTATCTACAAACCCATCAAATCGGGCGGTACTTCCCTCACTTGCAAAAGATTTCGCCTTTGCAGCGAGTTCCGTTGCGGTCTGGGCTCTTCCCGAAGCATCATTTGCAAGAGACATGGCATTTTCTGCCGTGCTATTTGCTGTGTTTGCGGTAGATGTGGCGGTTGCCGCTTCCGACTTTGCACTATTGGCAGTCGTTACGGCTTGATTTACTTTCGGTGTAATGCCGTCAAGTATCTCGCCCAAAGGAACTTTCACACTCTCATTGCTGGCATTGACTCCGAGCGTGTAGAGACCTTTGGTAGATGAACTTTCGGGCAATTCCGATACTCTTTTCTTTTGGTCTGCCATATTACTTAATTTTGATTATTGAAATATATCTTTGAGTCATCATCCTCTGTGACGATGTACTCACCATTCTCTGATATTAGCATCACGAGATGCCCCTTTGGTCTTATCCTTATACGTGCAGGTTCAATCGTATCTTCTGTGATAATCCAATCGAAATCCTCAGTAGCGAGCAACAGATAAGAGCCAACAGGACGGCATGATGTGAATGTTAGCGTAACCGTGAAATCACACCATATATGCCCATTGTGCAATACCTTGAAAGTGTTGACCGTGTTACTCTTGTAGTAGCATTCATATTCGTTTCCAAGGGCGGCAAAGTAGAAAGACCGTGCTTCTGGTTGCAATACCACGGAAAACAGACTATTCCATCTCTTCCAAAACTCATCTATCGTGTCGGCATTGATAAGTATCTTGACCGCTACATCCTTTGTCTTGAAAGTTACGTTATCCCCATCATAGACCACTCCTGCGAGTGTCGATGTGTCGATTGTGAGGTTCGAGCGTACATTTGGGGCTTTCCTTATGGCTGCATCCGTGCCATTGAGAATATAAGAGCCAAACTGAGAGAAGTCTATTCCATCCAACTCATACCCATTTTGACGAATGCCCGATTTTCCATACACATAATGATTTCCTGTCGGTATGGTAGGGAAGTCATCGGAAAAAGATAGGGTCATCTTTCCGAGTCTCACGAATTGGGAGAATGAGCCGTTTGAAGTCATCCTCAGTTTGTATGTCTTCTTTATATCCCGAAACTCAAATGTATGGTATGAGCCTGTTGCCAACTCATCAAACAAATCCTCAGCATAGTTGATGTTTGTGATGCAGAAATTCATCGAGAAAGTCTTTGTATCAAGCACAGGGGATGACAAATCTATCTCTATTCCGTCAAACTCATCCCATTCGGTTGTGTCGAGTTTCTTGAACGCAGGGAATTGGATGAGAGATTTATATCCCCCATCTTCCACGAATAAACCGTATTCGAGAAACGCATCACGGTTATCTATGAAAAGTCTTCCCTCTGCTCCCATTATGCCAATACTTTAGCGTGGTCGTTCTGAATGTAACTGATATGAGATTTCTTGTCTCCCTCAACTCTCACGATGGCAAATCCACTTGCTATGACCGAAACCGATGCACCGTGCATGAGGTAGATGCTATTGTTCTGAGTCTTGGCACATTTGACGGTGGCTTTTGTGTTACCCACAAGAAAGGCTCTCTTTGGGTCTGTGAGTTCTATCTCACCACAATCAATGTAAACACCATATTGTTTCACTTCCTCTTTGTCGAATTGTCTGAAAACATCGAGGGTAGGGAAGCGAAGTTTTAAGCAAAACTCTACTCCTTGTGGAGTGAACAACTCATCCACGATTTCCTTAACGGATTTAGCCTCAGAGAATGCGCTGCACGCTCCGAGGGCTTTTCCGTCTTGGTAAATTCCTTTCAAAAGATTTTCTTTATCCATAACCCGTTGGCGGAATTAAGCCAGTGCATACTTGACTCTTCCAATGGGTCTAT
>OHAF01001293.1_pt1 | contig 23659 bp, 14 predicted proteins | sample 1577041 | NCBI WGS metagenome assembly OHAF01 (sample SAMEA3541495, study PRJEB24748) | human gut metagenome | biome: human gut; feature: human-associated habitat; material: faeces | place: China | collected 2012
CTGTTACAGATCGAGACAAACCGTCCCCAAACCACCACAAAGGTGCCTGTCCCCTTTGTGGTGGTTTGGGGCGGCGGTATCAGAAAGTGTCAGGCAGGGGCGGCTGCCGGGCCGCCGTGTGCGAAAAGAAGTGTCGGCCTGCGCCGTTGCCGTTGAGCGACGCGTTGTTTGCAGGGATACTGAGCCTATGACAACAGCGTGCGAAAGGATTGATGCATGGCTTTCCGTAAAGACTTCCTGTGGGGCGGCGCGACGGCTGCCAACCAGTGCGAGGGCGCTTACGACGTGGATGGCCGCGGCCTAGCCAACGTGGATGTGGCACCGCACGGCCCCGAGCGCTATGCGGTGGTCTCCGGCCAGCGCAAGATGCTCGACTTCGAGGACGGCTATTACTACCCCGCGCAGACTGGCATCGATTTCTATCACCATTACAAGGAGGACATCGCCCTCTTTGCCGAGATGGGCTTTAAGACCTTCCGCATGAGCCTGGCGTGGACCCGCATCTTCCCCAACGGTGACGAGACTGAGCCCAACGAGGCCGGCTTGGCCTTCTACGAGGACGTGTTCCGCGAGTGTCAGGCGCACGGCATTGAGCCGCTCGTGACCATCACGCACTTCGACTGCCCGATTCACCTCATCAAGGAGTACGGCGGCTGGCGCAACCGCAAGCTCATCGACTTCTACAAGAACCTCGCGACCACGATCTTCACCCGCTACAAGGGTCTGGTGAAGTACTGGCTTACCTTCAACGAGATCAATATGATCTTGCACCTGCCGTTTATGGGTGCCGGTCTGGTCTTTGAGGAGGGCGAGAACAAGGAGGCCGTCGAGTACCTGGCCGCCCACAACGAGCTCGTCGCCAGCGCTTGGGCAACCAAGATCGCTCACGAGATCGACCCTGAGGTCAAGATCGGTTGCATGCTTGCCGCAGGTAGCTACTACCCCTACAGCTGCCGTCCGGGCGATGTGCGCCAAGCGCAGATTGACAACCAGAGCAACTATTTCTTCGTCGACGTTCAGAGCCGCGGCTACTACCCGGCCTATGCCGTCAAGAAGCTCGAGCGTTTGGGCATCGATGTGGGCATGACGGATGAGGACCGCGAGATCCTGGCCGCCAACACCGTCGACTTCATCAGCTTTAGCTATTACAGCACCCGTTGCTCCGCCGGTGCCGATAACCCCGATGTCGAGCGCACCCAGGGCAACGCCTTCGCCGGCGCCAAGAACCCCTACCTGCAGGAGAGCCAGTGGGGCTGGGCCATCGATCCGCTGGGCTTCCGCATCACCCTCAACGACCTGTACGACCGTTATCAGAAGCCGCTGTTTGTGGTCGAGAACGGCCTGGGCGCCAAGGATGTTGTCGAGGAGGATGGCTCCATCAACGACGACTACCGTATCGACTACCTGCGCCAGCATATCGCCGCGATGCGCGATGCGGTGACCGAGGACGGCGTTGACCTGCTGGGCTACACCACCTGGGGCCCAATCGACCTGGTGTCTGCCGGCACGGGCGAGATGTCCAAGCGCTACGGCTTTATCTATGTCGACCGCGATGATGCGGGCAACGGCACCCTCAAGCGTTCCAAAAAGAAGAGCTTCGACTGGTACAAACACGTCATCGAGACGAACGGCGAGGACCTGGCCTAAGGCTTCCCAACAACCATAGCCTCCTAACCAAAACGCCCGGCGAGCAGTTAATGCCCGCCGGGCGTTTTGTTAAAAGAAGTGAAAGCACTCATTGGGGACGTACTTAAATGAGCGCCCGCAGAATGAGAGTGGATAATCTCCCGTTTTTAGCCTGTTTGTGGGCTCAAAGTGGGAGATTATCCACTCTCGCCATTTGGGCGTCCAAAAATCCTCGCTCGTTTTGTCTTAGTCATTGGGGACGTTCTTAAACGACTAGTCGCTGGCGACGTCCCTCGCCGTCGGCGGATTTTGGGACATGTGGCCCGCTTTTTGGGCCCGCCTGTCGGTACACTAAAAGCACTATGGGTACCTGCGAGCGACATATCGGCCACGCGGCCGCCCGATCCGCACCCGTGGCGGATCCCAGGGGCGGCAGGCTCTTCGCCATGCCGCGATTCCTTGTTGGCATATCGCATGGCGTGTATCGCCACCGCGTCTTTGTTATCGCCGGCGCCATTACCGCGCTGTTCCTTATGCTTTTGGCAGTCTTGCCGGCACTGTTCGTCTCCGACCCCAAGCTTTCCAACACCGTGCCCGCCTATAGCGAGGTGTCCGAAGAGGTCGTGGATGCGCTCGTCCACTCGAGCTCTCTCCCGCTGCTTGTCGCCGCAATTGCATTTTCAATCTGGGGTGTGTTGGCGTACCTACGCTGCTTGGACTACGTCTTGCGCCGCCGCCTTGTTGCCATCGCCGCCATTTGTGCCCTGTGGATGATCGAGGTCATCCTCAAATATAAGTCGTTCACGCCGTTCTATGCCACCGTGCTGTGGTACCTGTACTACGTGCCCATGACGCTCATTCCGCTGGTCTACCAGCTGTGCGGTCTGCGCCTCGCGGGTTTGGAACAGCATCGTATGGGGCGTCGGTACCGCACCGTTTTGTGGGTCATGGCTGTCCTGCTTATCGGCTTTGTGCTTACTAACGATGTTCATCAGCAGGTCTTCCATTTCGATCGATCGAGTGGAACCTGGAGCAACGATTACACATATGGTTGGGGCTACGGTACCGTTCTGGTATGGACAGCCTTTAACTTCGTTGCCTTTTTTATCTTGGTAGGACGGTCCTCGTCTTTTCGTATTCAGCGTTTCTCGGGCACGGCCGCGCTTGTCCTATTGGGCGGCGCGTTCTTTGCCATTTCATATGCGCTGCGTGTGCCCTGGGCATGGAGGCTTAATTTTTCACTTGTCTACTGCGTCCTGTGCGTGGTGGCGATGGAAATCTGTCTCGATTGCGGTGTCATCCCGTCGTACCACGATATCGCCGGTATTTTCGGCACCTTGCCGCTTGACCTCAAAGTTCTAACGCGTGACCTGCAGGAAGTCTATGTCACGCCGGTGTCAAAGCCAATGCCGGTAGGCGTGCGTGAGGAGTTGCGGGTCCAAGAGCACGGGCACGCTCACGCCTTTGCCGTGGCGTCCGATCCCGATGTAATGTATCGCGCCTTTCCGCTGCTGGGTGGATCGGCTCTCCTTGCCCAGGACGTCTCGGAGCTCAACGAACTCAATCGCGAACTGGCGCATCGTCGCATGGAGCTGCAACGCCAAAATGAGCTGCTTGCCGCCGACTACGACCTTAAGACACATTTGGCAGACCAAGAGGCCGAGACCTTACTGGTCCAAGACGTGGACCAAGCGCTTGCCCGTGCGCTCGAAGGGATGTACGACCTGCTGAGCTCGCTGCCGCCGTTGACCGATGAGGCATCTTCGCACGAGCGTTACCGCATGCTGCAGCGCGCCAAGATGCTCGTCGCCTATTGCAAACGCAAGGGGTCGCTCACGTTGGCACAGCACGGGGAGAGCGGTTTTGACCGCGACCGCATTCAGCTCATCGCCAACGAGCTTGCAAGTGACCTACGCACCATCGATGTCGATTGCGCCTCGATTATCGCCATACGGCGCCCGATGCACGCCAGTACGGTAAGCGCCCTGTACGACTGCGTGTATGACTTTGCGTTTTTTGCCTACACCACCGACCATCCGGCGCTTATGTATCACTTGGGCGACCATGACCGGTGCAGTGTCGAGCTGCGCGCCACGCTTTTTTCCAACGATGATGAAGATCTTTCGCAGACGCCCGCTGCGCAAGAGCTCGAAAGCGCTCTGCAAGGGCGCAACGTGGCATACCGCCTTGAGGGCGAGCCCGGCCAGCTGCGCATGATCGTCTTGATGCCGAGGGCGGGTGAGTGACGATGCAGATTTCGTTCATCCTTCCCCAAATCGTTGCGCTCGATGTTGTCTTTGCCCTGGCTGCGTGTCTGCAGATGATCCACGTCCCGCTCATCGCATCGCGCCGCTCGTCCTATAACCGTAAGGTGATTTGCGCCTACGAGACGAGCCTGGTGCTTCACCTGATGATTTCGGCGCTCATCTTATTCGCGTCGTCTGGCTCGTATCTGGTGGCGTCGCTTGACGTTTGCGCCAGGGCAATGGGCGGAGTGCTGTGGCTCAATGCCGCGATCTTTGCCTATGGCGTGGTCCTTATGGTGCGCTATCGTCGCCCTGTCATGCTGGCCGAGCTGCTGCTTGTTGGCGCCGTGACACCGCCGGTGGTTTTTGCCATGGGCTCGGTGTGGGCCGTTGTCCTTATCGCAGAGGGAGCGTTCTTCCTGTTCCGTTCCGTCGCGGCGCTCTTGATGGACGTCCGTAACCGCCAAGAGGATATCACCGCGTTCTCGACGATTGAAACCATCAACGTGATTCCCGTGGGCATCCTGTATCTGGACTCGAGGGGCCGTCCACTGCTCATGAACCGCTGCATGCGCAAAAACCTGGCGGAGCTTCATATGCCCACCGACCTAGGCGATATGAGCGGTACATGGAACGACCTGCGCAAGCTCAGCATGCAAATGCCCGAAGGCGGTAAGAACCGCGTGCGGATCAACCTGGACCGCTTTGGTGAGGCGCGTGCGGTGGTCGAGGTTTCTCCCGCCGAGATTCGCCTGTTTGTGTGCGATGACGTTATGGTCTCGGGCCGTTCGTTCGAGCGCATAATCGGTCTGGACGTGACAGAGTATGCGCATGCGCATGACCGCCTGGCGCAGGCCAATCACCTGCTTGAGCTTGCGGGCCAAGAGCTCCAGGCCCAGATCGAAGAAGTCAAAAAAGTTGCCGACAATGCGGCCTATCTGCGCATGCGCACCCGCGTTCACGATGTGATCGGCCAGCGCCTATCAATCCTTCATCGCTATTTGGAGGAGGGGCGCTTGGACGACGAGTCGCTCGAGCAGATCGACCCGCTGCTGCGCTCAATCGCTGCCGATCTGCGCAGCGGGGGCGACACCGAACCGGCAGAGCAACTGGGCGATATCGTCCATGCTTTTGGCCTGGTGAGCGTGCAGATCGATGTTGAGGGTGCGCTGCCTGAGGACGCGCGTGTCGCCGCTGCCTTTTTGCAGATTATCCGCGAGGCCTCGACCAACGCCACCAAGCATGCGCAGGCGCATCGGGTCCATGTGCGCTTGTGGCAGGAGAGGACGGATGCTGACGCCGTCGCGCACATGACGATTTCTAACGACGGGTCCCCGGCCCCCGTATCGTATCGCGAGGGAACGGGTATCCCAGGTATGAGGCATGTCGCGCAAGATCTGGGTGGCAGCCTAGAGGTCCACGCCACCCCGCCCTTTACGCTTACGGTATCCATTCCGCTTAACGCTAGCGACACGTCCCAAAGGAGAAACTCATGATCCGCGTGTTAATTGTCGAAGATCAGGCCATCCTGCGCGAGAGCCTGGCGCGCTCCGTTGGCGACCAGCCCGATATGACCGTCGTTGCCGCGATCGCCGATGCCTCCGAGGCCTTGGGTGTCGCGCTCAAGGAGCGCCCGGACATGATACTGATGGACGTGTGCACCGAGCACGATTCAAACGGCATCGTGGCGGCGGCACGCATCAAGGAGCAGCTGCCCGAGTGTCGCATCATTATCATGACAGGCATGCCCGAGATCACCTTTGTCGATCAGGCCCGCGAGGCGGGCGTCGATAGCTTTGTGTACAAGAACGTCGGTATCGACGAGCTGTTCGCCGTGATGCGCTCCACGCTGGCGGGTTACTGCACGTTTCCCAAGCCGCCCGAGAGCATCTTCTCGGGCACGGCGGCCCTCGACGATGTCGAGCTGTCGATCTTGCGCCTTGCCTGCGAGGGTAAAAGCCGCCGCGAGATTGCGGCCGAGCTGTTTATGAGCGAGGGCACCATCAAGCGCCGCATCTCGGAGATCCTGAGCAAGACCGGCTACGACAACATCATGCGTCTGGCCGTACATGCGGTGACCGAGGGCAGCATCGTTCCCAACATAGAGCGCTAGCGCTCGTTGCGCATCGGCATAAAAGCGACGGGGCCGCAGGATCATCTCCTGCGGCCCCGTCTGGTGTGCGCGGATGTGTCCGCCAATCCGCGGCTGTCGTGGTCTACCGCTACGCGATGGTTGCGCTGTAGGAGGCGACGTCCTCGTAGGAATCGGTCAGGTAGGCGTCGATGCCGATGGTCGTGTTGACCAGGTCGTCAAGGCTATCGAGCGTGCCGTTCGAGAACGTGAATTCCTCAGTGGCGTTGGTGCCGGGCATCAGGTGAGCCGAGAACCAGGGTTCCTTCATGGTGCCGTTGACGTTGGTCTTGCCGCTGGGGGCGTAGAAGGTCAGGTCCTTGTCGCTCTTGTTGGTGATGTTGACGACAAAACCGATGTCGCCCCACTCGTCCTTGAACTTCTCGGTGATGGTAATGGTGCACAGGTCGTCATCGGCAACGGTGACGGCGGGGGAGATTTCAATCTTCTGGACGTCGTCGTCTTCGACGGCCTCGTCGATCTCTTCTTCCTTCTCGGCCGCCTCGCGATCCTTCTTCACCGTGCCGGACAGGTCCTTGTCGGACTTGGTAAAGACAAGATTGCCGTCATCCTCTTCGAGGATGAGCTTGCCGTCCTTGAGCTTCATGTCATGCGACTCGTCTTCGGCGGTGATGGTTACGGTGGTGGCGTCTTTTGCCTCCCATTTAAGGTCGACGACTTCAAGGAACAGGTCGAGGGCACCTGTACCGTCCTCATCGAGAATCAGGACGCAGTGCACACCCCAATCCTCGAGCATCTTCATGTACTCATCGGTCAGCTCTTCGCCCTCCATGGTTCCACCCGAGAGTTCCCAGCTGCCGACGAAGTTGGCCTTGGGGTCTTTGCCGCCGCCGCTGCAGCCCGTCAGGGCAAAGGCGAGCGCAAGGACGCATGTCAGAAATGCGAGTACGGACTTTTTGAACGTTGTCTTCATGGTGTCCTCCTTTATCGAACGAAACCCATAGAAGCAAATGCGGGGGTGGCGGATCCCCCGCCAATTACCAGATAGAGGGGCTAGGGCCTGGGCGTTCCGCAGTTGCTGCAGAACTTGCCGCCGTTTTCGCTGCCGCAGTTGGGGCAGAACCACTTGGCCGGTGCCGGGGCGGGTGCGGGACTGCCACACTCGGAGCAGAACTTGCCGGTGTTGGTGGCGCCGCAGCTGCAGGTCCATGTGCCGGCCGCGGGAGCAGCGGCAGGAGCCGGTGCGGGAGCGGGTGCCGGAGCCGGCTGCGGGACGGCCTGCTGCTGTGCCTGGCCGGCGGCGAACAGCTGGCTGGCGTTCATGCCGCCCATGCCACCTGCCATGCCCATGCCCATAAAGCCTGCCATCGCGCCGTTGGGATTGGCGGCTGCCGCGCGCATTGCGTCGCTCTGGGCGCTGGCAATGTTGGCTGCCGCCATAGTGGGATCGCGCATGACGGCGGCCTTCTGCAGGTCCTTGATCATCTGCTCGTCTTCTTGCGAGGCTGCGATGGAGTTGACGCCAAAGCTCACGATCTCGACACCACGCAGGTCGCGCCAGTCGGCAGAGAGGACCTCGTTGAGCGCACGAGCGAGCTCGGTGGTGTGGCCGGGGATGGCGCTGTAGCGGATGCCCATCTCCGAGATCTTGGCGAAGGCGGGCTGCAGGGCGGTGAGAAGCTCGGACTTAAGCTGGCTGTCGATCTTGTCGCGCGTGTAGCTATCGGTCACGTTGCCGCATACGTTGGTGTAGAACAGCAGCGGGTTGGTGATGCGGTACGAATACTCGCCGTTGCAACGCACGGAGATGTCGACGTCCAGGCCAATGTTGTTATCGACCACGCGGAAGGGCACAGGCGAGGCGGTGCCGTACTTGTTGCCGATGATCTCCTTGGTGTTGATGAAGTAGACACGCTGGTCCTTGCCCGCGTCGCCGCCAAAGGTAAAGCGGCTGCCGATATTGGCGAAGGTCTCCTTGATGGAATCGCCCAGGTTGCCGCTAAAGACGCTCGGCTCGCTGCCGGTATCGAAGACGAACTCACCGGGCTCCAGCGCGACTTCGATGATCTTGCCGTTTTGCACCACGAGCATGCCCTGGCCGTCGTTGACGGCGATGACCGAGCCGTTGGAGATGACGTTGTCCTCGCCGCGCGTGTTGGAGCTGCGGCCACCGGTGCGTTTGCTGCCCTTGCAGGCCAAGACGTCAGCAGGCATCGATTCGCAGTAGATAAATTCCTTCCACTGGTCGGCCATGACGCCGCCGGCAGCTCCCAATCCAGCTTTCAAGAGTCCCATGGTGATCTTCCTTTCTCGTCAAAGGCCGGGTGGTATTGGTCGGATTGCTTAGTCGTCCTTGTCGTCTTTCATGACAACGGTGGTCTCGGTGTGGTTGAAGGTGTCGTGCTTCTCGGTCAGGTCGAGCTCGCCGCAGTACTCGTCGGCGTGGGTGGCCTCGTTGGCCGTCTTGAGCTGGCCTACCAGTAGCACGTCTCCGATAATCACGATGATCAGCGGCGCGACGATGTTGATGAGGATGCCCTCGATATCAAAGGCGAGGTAATCCGGATCGAAGGCGTTCTCACCCATAAAGAGAATCTGGGAGAGGATAAATCCGATCACAAAGAACAGCACCGAGGCAATAGCGAGCTTGGGCTTGGAGCAGGGGAGCTCGCCGACCAAGCGGCCGGTCTGGCCGTTCATGGCAAACAGGTAGCTCTTGCCGTTCCACGAGGTGGAGAGCATCCAGACGGGGAACAGGGCGTAGTCGCTGTCTTCCCAGGTGTAGTCGAGCTGCTTGCTTTCGACCGTGGCATCGTCGTATTCGTCGACGACAGTCTCGCGCAGGGCCGAGATCGTGCTTTCTTCCATACGGCGCTCGGCGCGCGCCTTGCAGGTCTCGCAGTCCTCGTCGTAACGGTTGGCGATGTAGCCGGGCATATATGCGACCGAGAACGGACGCAGCGCGTCGTAGTCAAACGGCTCGATGGCGTCCATGTGGCCGTCGGGCATCTTGGACGATCCGTCGACGGGCACGCGCTTAAACGAGATATTGCCCTTGCGATAGGCATCGTAGTGGTCGGTGGTCGTGACGGTGCGGTCGGATTCCTCGGTCACGGTCTCGTTGGTCGCGTCAAAGTACACTTCGCCGTCCACGCGGGCGCCGTAGAGCCAAAACGGCACGTAGACACCTTGGACCTCGTCGATGTGGTTGCCGGTGACAAAGCTCTTGGGCAGCAAGATCTTGCCCTTGTAGTGTTCCTTGAGTGCGGCCGTGACGTCGTCGCGCCCGAGCTTAAACGGAATCACCAGGTCGGGCGAGAAGTCGCCAGAGAGCTGGCCGGGCGCCACGGCGGAGTTGCCGCAGTACGGGCAGGTGGTGACGGCGACGGTGCCGTCGGACACGAGCTCGGCGCCGCACGACGAGCAGATGTAGCCGGCGTTTTGGGCGAGCTCCTGCACGGCATCGTCGGCAGCAGGTTTGGGAGCTGCGGCTGCGGCATCGGCTTTGGCATCTGCCTTGTCCTGGCGCTCGCGATAGAGGGCCTCGACTTCTTCGACTTCAAAGCGTGAGTCACAGTAGTCGCAGACAAGCTTTTGCTCGGCGCTGGCAAAATGCAGGGGACCACCGCAGGCAGGGCACTGATAGTTAACGCTCTCGAAGGCCATGATCGGTCCTTTCCGTGCCGGAGGCTATGCGCCGATGGCGCCGCCGCAGTATTCGCAGCGCCCACTGGCATCGGGAATGGTGGTGGCTCCGCAGAAGGGGCAGGTCACCGCGGTCTTGGGGGCCTTGGCGGCCGCGACGCTGTCGCGCGTCTCCTGGCGCAGCTGCACCAGCGCGTCGCGGACCTCGGTTGCCTGGCGCTTGGCCTCGCGGTATTCGATGGAGCCGCGCTGATCGATGGTGGAGTCGTTCACGCGCAGGTTGATCTCGGTAAAGTACGGCGTGTTGACGTGGATGGTCAGATTAAAGTCGTAATCCAGGTCGTAGCGCGGCGGGTTGTAGCTCTCGCGCTCGCCGTCCTTGGTCTCGCGATAGATTTCGGTGCGATGCTCGTCGATATCCATATCGCAGCCGAGTACCTGCGAGAACTCGATGATGTCGGGATTGGCGTCGCGCCAGCGGCTCTGCGAGGTAATGATCAGCAGGCCCGCGTCCTCGTCGAGCATGATGTTGGTGCGCCCGGCAGAAAGCGTGCGCGTGGGGTTGAACGACGCCAGGCGCTCGGCATTGGCCTCGCGGTAGGCGAGCTGCTCGCGGATATCGTCCGCGGTGCTGGAGCGATAGCCGTGAAAGTAGGGGGAGAGCTTGCCGGCGCACTCTTTGCACAGGTAGCCTTCAGTGATTTTTGTCTTACCTAGAAGTCCCAGCTCGGTACCGCAAATCGCGCACTCTTTCTTCTCGAACATCTTGTCAAAGAAGCCCATGGCTGCCTCCCATCAACTGGTAGCGTGTGTCACTTTTGATGATGGGGGAGTGCGCAGCCTTTCACGATACCCAGACGGCTCAACGAGTCTCCACAACTGGGACACATGGCTCATTTTTCCTACTCATTGGGGACACTCTTTGTCGAATGCGGCGGCTGCCGAATGTGGGCGCCGTTCTTGCTATGCCACGGTCACGGCGATCTGGGCGTAGCGGGTGCAGGGGCGCTCGGCGCGCGTCTGCACGGTAAGCGTGAGTACGAAGCGGTCACCGGGCTGCGCGTCGGCGGGCACGATGAAAGCGGTGTCCACCGTGCATTCTTGCCACATCGACAGATCCTGGACGCCTGCATAGCTCGATGGGTCTACGGCCACATCCCAATGTGCATCGAAGCCCTTGTCGTCGGGGTCGACGATGGTTGCCGCAAGGGCGACGCGCTCGCCGGCTGCGGCGCTACGGTCGGCCGTGACCTCGACAACATGTGCCGGATGCGAGCAGATGGCCGGATCATGGGCGCACCATTGCGCGCGGGCGGCAAAGTTTTCCTGATAGGCACGCAGATAGGGATTGAGATTGTCGTCTGCGGGCGTGCCGATGGAGGCAAAACCGGCGGGCGCGCTCGCATCGGGGTGTCCATCAAGAAACATGCGGCCCAGCAGCGTATCGAAGTCGCGGTCGTCGATGCCGCGCAGGCCAAACGGCAGCAGTGGAATATAGGTCATGCTGTCGCCTTCGGCCATAAAGTCGCCGCGCTCAAACTGCACCGCGGGCATGCCTTCCAGGCCCCAATCCAGGCGGGCATGCTTGCCAAACTGAAAGCGCTCGGGTTCGTTTTCGTAGACCTTACCATCGCCATAGAGCATATAGCGTGCCATGAGGGGGCCGTTGCCCTGCGTGAGATTCTGCTCGGGCCAGGGAGCCTTAAACAGCGGCAGCGTATCGGGCTGAGCTGTTTTGGCGTCGAAATAGTTGCCATACATATAGGGCGTACGCCAAAAGATGAGCTCGGGAAAGAGCTCGCGCCCATGGTCGAGCCACGAGTTGTCCTGTCCCACGCCATCGGCAACGCCCATCACGCGCACCTTCTGATAGACCTGCTGCTGCACGGCGGGCCACTCGGGCGTGGCGCGATAGCGCTCGGCAATACTCATGAGGGCGCGAACGATCGTATTCATACCACCCCAGCTGAGCAACCATAACGTACGCGGATCATCATCCAGAATCGCCTGCGCAATTACGCGAGACCCCTCAGTTTCCTCAGTCACATCACCTTCAAAGGCAACATTTCCCACAAAGGTGCGCTCGATCATCTGGGCGGGCGTGGGAAACGGCGGCTCACCGGCAGCGGCCGCATTTGCTTGCAACTGCGGCCAAGCCTGGGCATATTCATTACTCCAGAGACTCTCAATCCAATGCTCGGGAAACGGCCGATACTCACGAAGCTCGCCGGCTAGCGGATCGGGCTCATGAGGCACAACAGCCCACTCATAAGAGCGCCGCCCTTTGGTCCGCCAATGCGAATTCACCTCGCCGAGCGTATGAACCCCATCCCCAAGAAAGTGATACTGCGAAGCCGTATACACCACAGCCTGAACATCAAGCAAGTTGAGATACAGAGCCAAATGAACAAGCGAGTTCATATCATCGACTTCCATATCAGTGGTAACAATCACCCGAGTCAACTTCTGGGACATAGGAACAGCTCCAATCAAAATCAATTCAGCCAGTTACGCGCAAGGCAAGACTAAACCCCGGTCCCCGCGATGGGAGGGCTTAGCGGTCGACCCTGGCCGACCACTCCCAGCAGCCCACCGGCTCGCCGTCGATGAGTACGTTGCCCCCGTCGAAGTCTTGATAACACAGGTCGTTGAATTGGTGGATCCACACGCCGTGGTTGAACGTCTTCTTGGCCGAGCCGTCGGCCTCGCGATACACGCCGGTCAGGTCCTCGACATGGCTAAAGTAGGTGAGATGCACGTTGGCGCCGGCATCGCGCAGGCGCGCGAACAGCGGCAGCACGGTCTGTTGCGGGTGCACGAGCTCGTCGCCCTTGGAGTGCGTAAACCACAGCGGCGTCTTGGCGAGCGCGGCTACGTCCTCGTCCGTGGCGTTGTACCACGGGGCGCAGCAGGGAAGGCCCGCGGCGAAGAAATCGGGGTAGTCGGCGCACAGGCGCAGGGTCATAAAGCCGCCGTTGGAAAGACCGGCGACCACGATGCGGTCGGTGTCGATGCGGTCGGCATGCTCGGCGACAAACTCATCGATAAGTGCCTTGAGCACGGGGGAGTAGATGCTCTGGTTGGAGTGACCAAGCTGCTCGACGCCGTTGTCCATCCAAAACGTGGGCGACTGCGGCACGAGCACCCAGGCAAAGCCGCCAAAGTAGCGCTGGATCTGCGCCTGGCTGATGGCCGTCACGCGGTTGCCGATATAGGCGCGCGTGGCGCCTTCGCCCTGCGTGGCGCCCTTGCCCTCGCCGGCGCCGTGCAGATACACCACGAGCGGTGCCTTTTGGGGCATGGCCGTGGCCTCGGGCGCAAAGGGGTTGAAGCATGCCGAGTCCTCGGCCTTAAAGCTGGGCTCAAAGAAGCCGTATTCGAGCGCGATACCGTCGACGGCGGTCTTTTGCGTGGCGTTGCTCCAGCCTTTGAGCGCGGGGCAGATATCGCCACGGCAGGTGTCGAAGACCAGGCCGCAGGTGGGATCGTCGCCGTCGTTGCCGGGAAGAGCTGTGAGCTGCGTGATGCGCAGCTGGTCATCGAGCATGCGCGAGCCCATGACGCCGCCTTCGATGGTCTTGGTCAGGCGCTGCTCGGCGACCTCGAGTGCCACATGGGTGCCCACGGCGAGCTTACGTCCGTTCTCGTCGCACGGATATGCGGCGAGAATGTCGATGTAACCCACGGAGGGCGCGGCATGGTCGGCGCCGCGCTCCTTGCGCATCAGAACCTCGCCCGAGCGCTCGTGACGCTCTACATATATATGGAAGGTGTTCGTGTCGATGTCGTTGGCGCGCACGGTGCAGGGCAGGTCGAGTACGACCTTGCTGATCCAGGGGCCAAAGTCGCCCAAGGTGGTGACGGTTGCGTAGGTACACAATTTGAGTTCCATGAGCTGCCTCCCTTGCGCCGCGAATGCCTGGCATCTGCGGCAATACAAACTAAACATGTTTAGTGTAATCTAGAATTGAAGAATAACCAGATGAACTCGGTAAACGGCAAAATTGAACACGTCGTGAACTACTAAACGTATGTTTACTAGCTTCTAGCAGGGATTCTGTTGATGAGTTAACAGATCAGTGAGGTGTTCATCAATAAAATCCCACGTAAATGGCTATATATCAATAGAGGGTCAAAGAGACCATCTCCCGCCATTCAAATACGCTCACCCCCGATTTCCTACCGTTCACCGGACTGTAGACGGCAAAATTGCCATAAATTCGGCGCTCCGTGTAAACTAAAGCCCGTAAACGTTCAGTAAACACCTTGTTTACAAAAGCGTATCCAAGGGTTCGGTAACCGTAAGGGGTTATAGTCGCCGGGCCAAAGGCGTGCCTACGCCCAAGCGGGTAGGCACACGAAGATATGGGGAGGGGTCCCATGGCAGTAGATAACAAACAGATTGCCACCGATGTCCTCGAGCTCGTGGGCGGCGCGGAGAACGTTACCGTCGCCACCAACTGCATGACGCGCCTGCGTCTGACGCTCAAGGATAACAGCAAGGCCGACGTGGAGAAGATCAAGAAGGTGAAGGGTGTTCTGGGTTGCCAGTTCGCCGGCAGCCAGCTCCAGGTCATCATCGGCCAGAACGTGCCCAAGGTACTCGCCGAGTTCGTCGCCATTTCCGGCGTCAAGCAGGGTGAGGCCGTTGACGAGAACCTCGATGCTCCCAAGGAGAAGTTCGAGCTCAAGAACCTGCCTAACATCATCCTCGACTATCTGTCCGGCTCCATGACCCAGCTCATCCCGCTGCTCATGGCTGGCGGTCTGTTCCGCACCATCGCGGCCGTCCTCGGCCCCACCATGCTCGGTGTGCTCTCGGCCGACGACCCGACCTATACGTTCCTCTACACCACGCTGTACGAGGCAACGTTTACCTTTATCCCCATCTACCTGGGCTATGCCGCCGCTAAGAAGCTCGGCGCCTCTCCGGTTCTGGGCATGCTCCTCGGCGGCGCTCTCATGGCCCCGTCCGTCGTGAGTGTCGCGACTCAGGAGGGTGGCGGCATCATCTCCGTCTACGGCATCCAGATCGCCGCTGCCAACTATCAGCAGTCCGTCCTGCCGATTATCCTTTCGGTGCCTGTCCTCTACTTCGTCGAGAAGTTCTTTAAGAAGGTCATGCCCGACGTGCTCTCCACGGTCTTCACGCCGTTCTGCACCATGATCGTTACCATCCCCATCGCCTTCATCGTCCTCGCCCCCATCGGCAACGAGATCGGTACGCTGATCGCTAACGCGCTCTTCGGCCTTGCTGACCTTGGCGGCATCGGTATCCTGATCGTCATGGCCGTCCTCGGCGCCTTCTGGCAGCTCTTCGTGGTCTGCGGCATGCACATGCCCGTCATCCTGCTCGCTCAGGTTCAGATCATCGCTGCCGGCTACGATCCCTTCGTCTTCGTTTCCACCAACTGCGCTATGGCCGCTGTCTGGGGCTGCGCCTTCGGTGCCTTCCTCAAGATGAAGAACCCCGACGAGAAGTCCCTTGCCATCGGCTACGTCATCTCCGCTATCGCCGGCGGCGTCACCGAGCCCGCGCTCTTCGGTATCCTCATGCGCTTCCGTCGTACCATGTTCGGCATGTTCATCGGCGGTGCCATCGGCGCTGTGTTCTCCGGCCTCATGGGCGTCACCTACTACCTCGCAGGCGGTGCTTCCAACTTCCTGGTCTTCACCAACTACCTGCAGGGTGGCCAGATGAACACCGTCTGGGCTATCGTTGGTATGGCAATCTCCTTTGTCATCGCCGCCGCCGTCGTCTTTGCCTCCGGCTTCTCCAAGGAGGAGCTCGCCGAGATGGAGGCCTAAGGCCAAGCCATTCGATCACATATGACCTCACCTACACGACAGGGCCCCGTCAGGCGTAAGCCCGGCGGGGCCCTTCTTGCAAGGTAGACTGATGGGGCGGGTGAGCTTCGCCCGCGAGGGTTTGCCAAGCGGCGGAGGCTTTCGCGCGGGGTTATCGCGAAAGCCCCCGGCGGTTCGCAAATCCTTTATCAAACGAAAGGACACGCAGATGAGTTTGGGAAAGCTGACCGTCAACGGTCGTGAGGACGGGTTTCTCTGCGACGGCAAGCCGTTCTTTTGGTTTGCCGACACGTGCTGGAGCGCATTCACGAGTATCACCGAGGCGGACTGGGACTACTATCTGACCCGCCGCGCCGAGCAGGGCATGAACGTGCTGCAGGTCAATACCCTGCCGCAGTGGGACCGCTGCCTGCCCGACCTGGGCATCTGGCCCTACGCGAGCGAGGACGGCGTGCACTTTGACTGGAGCGCGCCCAACCAGGAATACTGGGACCGCGCCCGCCGCATGTGCCAGGCGGCCGTGGAGCACGGCATTCGCCCGGCGCTCGTGCTTATGTGGTGCAACTACGTGCCCGGTACCTGGGGTGCCAAGATCGCCGAGCGTTGCGGCGCCGAGGTTATGCCGCGTGAGGAGGTCCGTGCCCACGTTGCCCGCGTCGTCGAGAACCTGGGCGAGTTCGACCCCGTCTACGTAGTGACGGGCGATACCGACTTTGCCGGTGACGAGGCGATCGTCTATTACGAGGACGCGCTCGACGAGGTCGTCAAGCGCGCGCCCGAGGCACTGCGCACCATGCATATCAACCGCGGCAATCGTACCATTCCGGCGCAGTATCTGGGCCGTCTGGACTTTTACATGTTCCAGCCCGGCCACAACTACGAGGGCCAGCCCGAGGCATGGCGTCTGCCGCAGGACTTTATCGCCAACTATCCCAAAAAGCCGATGGTCAACTCCGAGCCTTGCTACGAGCAGATGGGTGCGTCGCGCAACGTCTACTGGCGTTTTACCGCGCAGGATTGCCGCGCGAGCGTATGGTCGTCGATTCTTGCCGGCGCCAGTGCCGGCGTGACCTATGGCGCGCACGGCGTTTGGAACTGGCAGACATCGCGCAGCCAGGGTTCGGTCCTGGGCGAGGGCTTTGACATGCCCTTCCGCTGGCAAGAGTGCCTGCAGTTTGCGGGTGTGTGGGACTTTGGCGCGATCGAGCATGTGCTTGCCAGCCTAGGCGCTACTGCCGGTGACGATGCGCTTGCCGTGGTTCCGGCGCAGGAGCTGCTCGATGACGCGCGCGAGGCCATCCGTGTGGCGCGCGTTGGCGATCGCGTCGTCACGTACCTGCCGCGCACCACGGCGCTCAAGTTTAAGCTCGACGGCGCGCGTGGCTGGACGGCGACGGTCCTCGACATGGAGGACAAGCGCATCGCAAAACTGCCCGTCCGTGACAACGGTGACGGCACCGTGCGCGTGGCGCAGCATCCCTTTGAGCACGACGCTCTGGTGATCCTGACACCCGAGCGCTAACGGCTCTTCTCCAGCATTTACTACTCATTGGGGACAGACTTAAATGAGTGCCCAATGACTACCCGCAGAATGAGAGTGGATAATCTTCCGTTTTTGGCCTTCATACAGGCTCAAAGTGGGAGATTATCCACTCTCGTCATTTGATTGGCACTTGCACTCATTGGGGACGTACTTAAATGAGTGGCAGTTGGGGACACTTTTTGGCGAGCCAGCAGTCCACGGCGTGCCCCCTTCTGGGACATGCGGCTCAAAATCGGTGCACGACGTGGACTGCTGGGGTTAAATTCGCAGCATTTCGAGCCCGGTTTCGATATTGAGACTGGCTCTTTATTACAATGGTTTTACAGCCATTTGGGCGCGGGGGGGGGGGTATTCATGAGAGGTATGGGAGACGCAGCCGCATACGTGCGTCGGGGCATGAGGGAGATAATATGCCTGGCACTGTTCTATTATACGTTTTTGGCTGGCGAGCGCCTTTTTGACGTGCGCGTGTCCGAGTTTGTGCTGCCGGACCAGGTTGTTATCTACGAGAGCCTCATTGTCGGTGCGGGCGTGATCGGCTTTTTTGTGCGCCCCATTCTGTACTATCGCCGCCCCCGTGCTATCGATATGACGAGTGACATCGCGGGTGTGCTGCTGGCATCGGCGCTGCTGCTGTTGATTATGGCAGCTCAGTTTGAGATGGTAATTGCCGGCGGTCTGATAGCATGCTGCACGCTGGGCTATTGCGGATCGACCGCCCACGCCAACTTTGCGCGACGCTTTGCGCGGACGCCGTATTTGGCGCGCGCGACGGCGCTTTCGTATGCCCTGGGCGTGCTGGTGCAGGTACTCAACCATATGGTGATGCCAGCGGGGGTTCCGCAGCTGCTGGTTTTTGTTGTCTGCGCAATCGCGCTGGTGGTGCTGCTCCACGACGCTCGTCGTGCCAAGCTGCGCGGTGAATCTGAGCCTGGGCTCGAGTCCGATATCGCCGAGCTTTCGGTGGATGCGTCGGAGTTTGGCGCCAAGTGGCAAGACGATTCTGAATCAACGGCGGCTTTTCGGCGCGCCGTGGTGCGTCTGACGGTCGCAATCGCCTGCCTTACCGGTGTGTTTGCCGCCCTCAATGCAGGGCTCACGACCTCGCAAGCCGCAGGGTCCGTTGACTTGGGCGATTGGTCGCGCTTGCTGATGGGCGTGAGCGCTCTGCTCGCCGGCGCCCTATTTGACCTGCACGATCGTTCGTATATGAACATCACCATGACTTGCACTGCCATGTTGTCCGCGCTTTCGTTCTTTGTCTTGCTCGTCGACGGCAATGGCGGCAATGCGCTTGCGGCCATTGCGATTTTCTATCTGGGTTCGGGCTTCTTCGTGGTGTTTTTCACGACGAAATTTGCTGCCATTTCGGTTTATGCGCACTGGTCGTATCTGTGGCCGTGCATGGGCCGTGTCATCAACAACGTTTGCGCGATGTTCGTGACGGCGCCGGCGGTGGCGATTGTTTCGAGCCAGAACGTGCTGCTGGCGGTGGGCGCCGGGCTCGTGCTGTTTGTGGGTATTGCGATTTCACTGCTGGGACAGTTTGGGCATAGGACCGATGACATTGCGGCGCTGAACGAGCTGGCGTTTGCTGCCGACGACCTTGATGATGGCTCCGTGTCTACCCAAAGCGAGCCCGCTCCCGCGGAGGCATCGGAGCTCACGCTCGATGAGCGCCTCGATGCCTTCGCCGCTGCCTTTGAGCTTACGCAGCGCGAGCGCGATATTCTGGAGGCCTTGGTCGCATCGCACGAGAGTGTTCAAGACATCGCCGCAACGCTCTTCCTTTCGCGCTCCACGCTCTACCGTCATATCGCCTCGATCAACAAAAAGACCGGTGCCTCCTCACGTCTGGCCCTCATCAACTTTTTCTGGTCCTGGTCACCCAAGGACTAGCTCATTTGGGACGGGGCTTTTTTAGCTGTTTTGGGCCGCCGCGGCCAGCGGGGGCGGGTCGCGGCGGCCCAAACATCCTTGACGAAGGTGCCGGTGAAGTTACAGCAGCTCGCCGTGGCGGGCGATGTAGCGGCGCTTGGCCAGCTGGGTGAGCACGATATAGGCGGCGACGATGCCGATGAGCAGCGCGAAGAAGCTCGGCGGCAGCGGCATGAGGCCCAGCGCATCGGCGATGGGGCTTGCCGGCAGCCAGGTGACGAGCGCCAGACCCAGCACGGTGAGGATGCACAGCGCGGGCGCGGCGTGGTCGCGCGCGCTCGGCAGGCGCGGGGAGCGCAGCATGTGGATCACGAGCGTCTGTGACCACATGGACTCGACAAACCAGCCACTCTGGAAGATTGCGGCGAAGGTCGTCATGCCCGCGACGTTGCCCGCGGCGGCAAGCTCTGCCCAGCTCGCGCCCACGGCGGCGGGGCACACTACAAAGAAGAGCGCGGCGAAGGTCACGATGTCAAACAGTGAGCTCACGGGGCCCAGCTCGAGCATAAAGCCCTTGATGGACGCGGCGTCCCAAGCACGCGGACGGGCAGTCCAGGCGTCGTCGACGGTGTCCCACGGCAGCGCGATGCACACGATCTCGTAGACCAGCGACAGCAGCACCAGTTGCAGAGCGCTCATGGGCAAGAACGGCAAGAACAGACTCGCGACGGTCTCGGATAGCACGTTGCCAAAGTTGGAGCTCACCGTGGTCTTGAGGTACTTGAGCAGGTTGCCGTAGGTGCGGCGGCCTTCGATGATGCCGCGCTCGAGCACGCCCAGGTCTTTCTGGAGCAAGATGATATCGGCGGATTCCTTGGCGATGTCGACGGCCGAATCGACCGAGATGCCGCAGTCGCTCGCACGCATGGCGGCGGCGTCGTTGATGCCGTCGCCCATAAAGCCCACGGTGTGGTCGAGCAGCTCACGCATGACGCGCACCAGACGCGCCTTCTGCAGCGGCGAGAGCTTGGCGAAGAGGTGGGTGTTCTCGGCGCGTTCGGCAAGCTCGGCGTCGTCGAGCGCATCGATCTCGGAGCCGAGCAAGACGTTGCTCGCGTCGATGCCGATCTGCTCGCAAACGGTGGCGGCGACACGGTCGTTGTCGCCGGTCAGAACCTTGACCGCCACGCCCTTGGCTTCGAGGGTAGCGACGGCGCCCGCGGCACTTGCTTTGGGCGGATCGAGGAAGGCCAAAAAGCCCATCAGCACCATGTCGCACTCGTCAGCGATGCCAAACTCGCCCACGCAGCGCGGATTGGTCTTCTGCGCCACGGCAATCACGCGCAGGCCCTCGGCGTTGAGCCCGGCGACCTGCTTGCGAATCTGGGCGAGCTTGTCTTCGGTGAGCGGCTGGGCGGCGCCATCGACCTCGATAAAGGAGCAGATCTCGAGCATTTCCTCGGCAGCTCCCTTGGTAACCATCTGGGTTTTGCCCTGGGCGTCGGCGACAACGACGCTCAGGCGACGGCGCGAGAAATCGAAGGGCACCTCGTCGATCTTGGTATAGCGGTCGCGCAGGCTCTGGCCCAGCATGGAGCCGGGTGCTGTGGCCGAGGGCGTCACGTCGGCGCGGTCGATGACGGCCAGGTCGATAAGGTTCTTGAGGCCGGTCTGGAAGAAGCTGTTCAAAAACGCATGGCGCAGTACGCGCACGTCCTCGTTGCCGTCGGTGTTGAGGTAGCGCTCGAGCACGATGCGGTCTTCGGTGAGGGTGCCGGTCTTGTCGCAGCACAGGACGTCCATCGCGCCGAGGTTTTGGATCGCCGGCAGTTCCTTGACGATAACCTGGCGACGGGCGAGGTCCTTGGCGCCCTGCGACAGGCTCGTGGTCACGATGACGGGAAGCATCTGCGGCGTGATGCCCACGGCCACGCTCGTGGCGAATAGCAGCGCGTCGATGACGTTGCCCTTGGTGGCGGCGTTGATGGCAAAGACGGCCGGCGCCATAACGAGCATGAGGCGTACGAGCAGCATGGAGACGCTCGAGACGCCGCGGTCAAACGCGCTCTTCTCGCCGTGCCCGTTGAGCATCTTGGCGATGCCGCCCAGGTAGGTGTCCGAGCCGGTGGCAACGACAAGCGCCATTGCAGTGCCGTTTTGCACGGAGGTGCCGGTAAAGACGATGTTCTTGCAGGCGGAGAGTGGCAGCGCGGAGCCGTTGGCACCCTCGACGACCGCGGCGGAAGCGGTCTTCTCGACGGCGTTGCTCTCGCCGGTGAGTGCGGACTCGATCGCAAACAGATCGCGCGCGGTGATGATACGGGCGTCGGCCGGCACCATATCGCCGGCAGAGAGGCGGATCACATCGCCGGGGACGAGCTCGTCGAAGGGGATCTCGAGGCGCTCGCCGTCGCGCAGAGCGCAGCAGGTGTTGGAGACCAGGTCCTTGAGGGCCTCGGCCGCATTGCCGCTGCGGGCTTCCTGGATAAACTTCATGCCGCCCGATACCAGCAGCATGATGCCGATGACGATGACCGTGGAGGGGTCGCGCTGCGGCTCGGGCACGGCGAGCACGTCGATATAGAGCGAGACCAGTGCGAGCGCGGCGAGGATGCCGGCGAAGGGATCGATGAATGCGTCGGCGATGCGGCGGGCGAGCGTCTTGGTCGGCGCCTCGATGGTGTTGGGGCCGACCGCGCTCAGGCGCTCGGCGGCGTGCTCGGCGGTGAGTCCGCCAGCCGTGGCGTCGAGCAGCACGAGGGCGTCCTCGGCGCTATGGGTGGCGGCGAATATGGTGTTCTTGGACAGGCCGGCGTGAGCGGCAGGGCGCGCCGTGCGGCGGCGCTTGGAGATAGCTTCGAGTACCGTGGCGGTTTTGAGCATCAGCATAGGGTCCTCCTTGTTGAAGGGAGTTAGCGTACGTGTCGTATGTGCTTCAAAAAACCTAGATGTCGCTCACGTCATGCTCGCGAGCTACCACAAAGGGGACGGGCACCTTTGTGGTGGTTTTGACGGTCGGCTGTTGGCGCTTATGCGTGTGCGGAATCCTCGCGGCGTGCCGAGGGCGACATGCAGGTTTTTCGACTATGACTGCCTTCCATGGCACACCTCCTTAAGGCCGGGCGCGATGCGCTTCAGGTATCACGTACCCGTTACAATCCGCCCGTATTCTTGATGAGGGGGTTTGTCGTGTCAACCCCTTTGTTTGGAAAACCATTGCCCCTGACAAAGCCTTTACAGAATGCCGAGGCCCCAAAGCGCGCCCGCAACGCGCCCTGCCTGCGCTAAACTGGAAGGCACGTACGCGATTACGAGAGGAGCCCGCATGGAGGCTTACAAGCAAGAGTTCATCAAGTTCATGGTTGAGTCCGACGTTCTTAAATTCGGCAGCTTTACGCTCAAGAGCGGCCGTCAGTCCCCGTTCTTTATGAACGCCGGCGCCTATGTGACGGGCTATCAGCTCAAGAAGCTGGGCGAGTATTACGCCCAGGCCATCCACGATAACTTTGGCGACGACTTTGACGTGCTGTTTGGACCGGCCTACAAGGGTATTCCGCTGGCCGTCGTGACCGCAATTGCCTACCACGAGCTGTACGGCAAGGAGGTCAAGTACTGCTGCGATCGCAAGGAGGCCAAGGACCACGGCGCCGACAAGGGCAACCTGCTGGGCTACGAGCCCCAGGACGGCGACCGCGTGGTCATGGTCGAGGACGTCACCACCAGCGGTAAGTCCATCGACGAGACCTATCCCAAGGTCAAGGCTGCTGCCGATGTCGAGATCAAGGGCCTCATCGTGTCCCTCAACCGCATGGAGGTCGGCAAGGGTGGCGTGACCACCGCGCAGAAGGAGATCGAGGCCAAGTACGGTTTCCCCGTCGCGAGCATCGTCTCCATGGCCGAGGTCGTCGAGACCCTCTACAACCACGAGATCGACGGCAAGGTCGTCTTCACCAGTAAAGAACCGGTCAGAACCGGCAGCTTTCTTCCGGTGGAGATTACCGGCGTCAGCGATGGCGATCTGACAGGAAAGGCAAGGGCTATTTGAACTATGACAACTGCAACGAAAATCACTTTTGTACGCGTGCTTCTCATCCCTGTGTTTCTTGTGTGTATGTACCTGGTGGAGCCCTGCGGCGCGGTCATGCACTATGTTGCGCTGGTTGTTTTTGCGATTGCAAGCCTGACAGACCTCGTTGACGGTAAAATTGCGCGCCGCTACCATCAGGTGACAGATCTCGGCAAGTTTCTGGACCCACTGGCGGACAAGGGGCTTGTGATTGCCGCGATGGTGATGCTCTGCGAGTGGGGGATATTCCCGGCATGGGCGCTTATGATCGTTCTGGCGCGCGAGTTTGCGGTCAGCGGCCTGCGTATGATAGCCGCGAGCAAGGGAAGCGTGATCGCCGCCGGCTGGTCCGGCAAGGTAAAAACGGCCGTTACGATGACGGGGATTTCCGTGATGCTGCTGCTGAATACCTCCCTCTTCTGCGATCTGTTCGGCTGGAGCCTTGTCAACACGGTCAACTGGTGTGTCATTGCTGCCGTTTCCGTAACGACGCTCTATTCCGGCATAGAGTACTTTATCCAAAACCGGAGCGTTTTTCAGAAGAATTGATTCTTTTCTTGACACCTTCGGGTGTAAATGGTAATATACTAAAGAGAATGAATATGCGCAATGAACGGAAAGAGTAGCCCGAACCTCCGCAGCAGAGAGCGCCTGCCATTGGCTGCAAGCAGGCGCGGCGGAGAAGGTGCGAAGTGCGTCCGGGAGCGCAGGGGAGACCCCGTTTGCCGCGTCAAGGCTTCCGGCTGCTTTTGAAC